>Ga0208950_1000252_pt1 | contig 29059 bp, 41 predicted proteins | sample AOAMet_54_BLW_10_2_FD_188234 | JGI IMG/M metagenome (GOLD analysis project Ga0208950, IMG submission 188234) | Ammonia-oxidizing marine microbial communities from Monterey Bay, California, USA - CAN11_54_BLW_10 (SPAdes) | ecosystem: Environmental > Aquatic > Marine > Intertidal zone | place...
CAATCAAAACGCTTGAAACTAAAGATCCAAAGACTACAACAACAACTTAATTCCGAAACCGCTAATCAATAGCGGTTTTTTTTTGTCATTTATTTTTTTATATTTTTGCATTATGGCAACAAAAACCAACATATTAAAAAAGAGTTTGATCGAAGCATTGGAAAAATCCTTGGGCGTTGTGACAACCGCTTGTAAAATTGTTGATTGCAATCGATCAACGTTTTATAAATATTATAATAATGATTCAAAGTTTAAAGCAGCCGTTGACGAATTACAAGACATGACATTGGATTTCGTTGAATCTCAATTGCATAAACAAATTAAAAACGGAAACACGACCGCGACGATCTTTTATTTAAAAACAAAAGGAAAAAAGCGTGGGTTTGTTGAGCGCCAGGAAATCCAAATGAATGGCGAAATCGAATCAAAAATTATTGAATGGACTCCGGCAAAGGAAAAATAAAAGAATATTGTAATATTCAATTTTATCAAACATTAAATTCAAAGGCGCGGATCAAGGTGCATCAAGGCGGAACAAGGTCCGGAAAAACTTATGCAATTGTTCAATACTTAATTTATAAGATGACAACAACAACGGATCCAATTACGATCTCAATTGTTCGTCAAACATTGCCGTCTCTTAAAAGGTCCGTCATGCGCGATTTTATTTCAATAGCGACAAAACTTGGAATATATTACAAAGGGATCCACAACAAGGCCGACAATACTTTTAAATATAACGGATCAACGATTCAATTCTTATCAACCGACGATCCGCAAAAAATTAGAGGTGCAAAACACAACATTTGTTTCTTAAATGAAAGTAATGAATTATTGTTTGAATCTTTTCGACAATTAAACATGAGAACAATTGACGAAATGATCATTGACTTTAATCCGTCGGATCCAATACATTGGTTGTACAATGAAGTAATTGAAAGAGACGATTGCGATCTTTTTATAACAACATACAAAGACAATCAATTTTTGCCGTCCGAATTAGTTAAAGAGATCGAACGAATTAAAGATCGAGATCCGGATTATTGGCGCGTTTATGGTCAAGGACAAAGGGCCGTTTTTTCACAACGACAAATTTTTGGTAATTGGAAATCAATTCCTTTTGATCAGTTTCCACAATTTGACGAAATTACGCTCGGACTTGATTTTGGTTTTACAAATGATCCGGCGGCGATTTTATCAGTTGGACGAATTAAAGACAAATTGTTTGTACATGAATTGTTGTATAAAAAAGGAATGACAAATCGAGACATTGCAAACTTTTTAAAAGAAAACAACCTGGATCAAACGTTGTGTTATTGCGATTCGGCCGAGCCAAAGTCGATCGAGGAATTGCGACAAATGGGAATTCTTGCAAAGGGAGCGATTAAAGGACCGGGATCAATAAACGCCGGGATCAGTATGTTAAAAGAATACGAAGTTTTTATTTCAAACGAATCAACAAATTTAAAACGCGAACAATACTCATATTATTGGCAGCAATTAAAAGACAATACAATAATAAACAAGCCGATTGACAAGAATAATCATTTAATCGATTCGTTGAGATATTGCGTTTATTCTAAATTTAAAAACCGAACGGATTTTTTTGTAATTTAGAAACAAAATTTATTTTTGTATTTTTACCGAAAATTTTTATCTTTTACAAATGGCGTCAATCCTGGATCGTTTTACCAATTTATTAAAAAAAAATACACAACAAACCGCAGCCGATTATAACAAATCGATTTATAATTGGTTAGGTAATTCAATCGTTTGGAATACTGAAAACGACAATTCTTATATTACCGAGGGTTATCAAAAGAATTCAACGATTTATTCTTTAATCAATTTAATTACAAAGGCAGCAACAACAATTCCGTTCCAGGTTTACGAAAAGACAAACGAAAACGATTATAAAAGATACAAGGCATTGACGTCCGGGATCATGGATTCGTCAACAATACAAAAAGCGGCAATGCTGCAAAAAAGATCGTTGATTGAATTACATGAAACGGAATTACATAAAATATTAGAACGACCAAATCCGGCGCAAAGTTATAATTCGTTTATGACTGAATTGATCGCGTTCGGTAAATTAACCGGGAATCGTTACATTTATGGAATAGGACCGGAAACCGGATCAAATACAAAATATTCCGAATTATACGTCATGCCGTCTCAAATAATGGAAATCGTTTCCGGAGGGATCATGAAGCCGGTTGATCATTATACTATCGAATATAACGGACAACATAAAATCCCGGCGGAATCAATTTGTCACATAAAAGATTTTAATCCGCATTATGACGGGAGCGGATCTCATTTATACGGACAATCGCCATTGAGGGCCGGTTTACGATCATTGACAACAAACAATGAAGCCGTTCAAACCGGAGTTAAATATCTACAAAACCAAACGGCGAGGGGATTATTAATGTCCGACGAGGGCGATATTAATGAAGTTCAAGCGAAACAACTAAAAGAAAAATTCAAACAACAACATCAAGGATCAAACAATGCCGGGGATATTATTATAACTCCGAAAAAATTATCATGGGTAAATTTTGGATTAAACGCGTCGGACGTTTCTTTGATTGAGCAATACAATGCGAGTATTAAAGATTTATGTAATATTTACAACGTTCCCGTTCAATTGTTAAATAATACCGATTCAAGTTCCTATAATAACATGAAAGAGGCGAAAAAAGCATTGTATCAATCGTGCGTTATTCCCGAATTGTTAAAGATTAAAGACGAATTAAATCGTTGGTTGGCGCCAAAGTATGGCGAAAATCTTTGTATTGAATTTGATTTTTCAGTTATTCCGGAATTGCAAGAGGAAACGGACAAGATCGTTGATCAGTTATTAAAGGCCTGGTGGATTACGCCAAACGAAAAAAGGGCCGCAATGAATTACGGACGTGATGACGAAAATATAAATCTTGACGATTATTATATTCCGTCAAACTTAATTCCGGTCAAAGGGATCGACGAATTGGAAATCCCGGTTGAATCAATCGACGTTGACGTTGATAAATTTTTCAGCAAAAAAGAAACAATAATAAAAGATCAAACGTTTGACAATTATCCGCAAACCGCAACAAACAACGCCAAAAGGATGATCGAATGGCGTGAAAAATACAAAGACGAAGTCAAGGCGGGAACGCCAACGGGTTGGAGACGCGCAACAATGTTGTCGAATAGAGATCCTTTGACGATTGAAATGTTAAATCGAGTTAAATCATTTTTTTCGAGACATGACGGGAATCAAGTTATTTCGGATCAGTACAAGGAAACGCCATGGAAAGACAATGGATTTGTTTCCTGGAATCTTTGGGGAGGGACTGCAATGAAAATTTGGACCGAAAAAACATTGGACAAGATAAACAAAGAATAAATTTTGGAAATAAACCGCGACAAATGGCAAACGGAGTTTGAAAAAAACTTGGACAAAGCGGAACGAAAACAAATTTCAAAGGTCAAACGCTTTTATAAAAAAGAATATGACAAAGGAATTCAATCGTTTGTTTCGCAAGGTCAAACGTCTTTTAAATTATTGTTTGACGAAAAGGATCTTTTAAAAATTTATAGAGATCTATATCAAGAAACCGGATTGCAATTCGCAAAATGGTATTCCGGAAACTTTAAAAAATTCATTAAAAAATCATTTGACAAAAATCAAATTGATATTTGGAAAAATGCGTTTGGATCTTTTGGATCCGCAATGGGAGCGCAACGCGTGACGTTAGTAAAAGGGACCGCATTAAAAACGTTGCAAAGAATTACGCAACAATTAATTTCGGATCCGGAATTCATGACAATGGGATCGTCACAACAAGCCAGGATTTTAAGAAATCAATTTTCTTTATATTCACAACAACAAGCCGAAAGATTGGTCCGAACGGAAACAACCGCGGCCGCAAATTTTGCACAAAAAGAAGCAGCAAATTCAATTTTTCCAGGCGTACAAAAAGACAAGGTTTGGATCGCGGCATTCGATGACCGCGTTCGCGATAGTCATGCAGCCGCAGACGGACAACAAGTCAAGGAAAACGATCTCTTTATTGTAGGAGGTCAACAAATGGCGTTTCCTGGAGATCCGGCCGGAGGCGCGGCCGAAGTTATAAATTGCCGTTGTTCGCATTATTACGTCCCAAGACAAGACGCCCAGGCAGCCGCCGGAATTGACGGATTTGCTTTGGGACTTGGCGGAGGATCCGCGACCGGATTTGGAATGATCGACGCAATTGCCGCCGTTGGATCAACATTGGTTTCGTCGGCGCAAAGAATGATTTCAGACGCCGCAAAGACATTAAAAGAAGCAAAGAATCAATTGAATGATTTGTTTTCGCAATACGGATTTAATATTGACAAAATTACAATGAGTCGATCGTTAACCTTGGCGCAATACAATGAAAGGATTCAAGAATTGAAAAAATTAATGTCTCAATATAATTTTGGGACCGAGGCAAATTTACAACGGGCAATTATAATTTTAAATAAATCAACAAGAGGCGCAAATGGATATGTTTCGAGTTTAAGAAATGGAGGTAATTTAACAAAAATTAATTTCGGGGATGAGGTTAATCGGTGGTCAAGTCGAAATCGAATTGTTTCAACCGAGGAATTTGTCAAACGATTCGGATCCGCCGTTGACGAAGCAAACAACCATTTGTCAACAATGATTCATGAAATGGCGCATGTAATGGCAAGATCAAATGATCCAAGACATCGAGAATTTTTTAATAAATTAAAAGAAATAAGAGTTTCATATCGCGCGGATATTGCAAAATATCAACAAGCCAACAATTATAAGGCGTACAACGAAATATATTTGGGACGATACGCAAATCATGACATTGACGAATTTTTGGCCGAGGGTTGGACCGAATATCGTTTGAGTTCAAATCCGTCACAATATGCGCGTTTAATTGGCGAATTGATTGATCAAAACTTTAAATCTTAAAAAATGAGTAGTCCAAAAGAAAAAACATTCATTTGCAATAATTGCAAACATTTGCGTTTAATTTCCGGGGGTTGCGACGCATTCCCAGGAGACATTCCGTTCGGAATGGGCGTTTTGTTTATGCACGACAAGCCAATTCCAGGTCAAAAGAACAATATTGTCTTTGATCGAGGCGAGGCAAAAATGGAGTAATTTTTAAAATTTGTATATTTACAAAAATTTTTATCATGAATCAAATATTATACAAAGCGGCGCCCGTTGGCGAATTAATTGACGCGGACGAAAAGGCCGGAATTATAAAAGGTTACGGAAGTTATTTCGGGAATAAAGACTCGGACAATGACGTGATCATGAAAGGAGCGTATAAAAAAACAATTGCAGAAAACGGCGATCGAGTTAAATATTTGTATCAACATGACATGAATCAACCAATTGGAAAAATGACGGAGTTATACGAGGATGACAAAGGTTTGGTTTTTGTTGCAGAAATTGCAAAAACACAATTGGGAAAAGACGTTGTTGAATTAATGAAGTCCGGAGTTATTACAGAAAATTCGGTTGGTATAATGCCAATTCAAAAAACAAACAAAGACGGATTTCGTGAGATCAACGAAGTTAAACTTTACGAAATTAGCGCCGTTACATTGGCCGCAAATGATCAAGCCAAGATTTTGGATGTCAAGGGAAATATTGACGTTGAAAAACTTGCAAAAAGATATGATAATTTATCAAAACTAATAAGAAAAGGAGAAATTTCCGACGACATGGGATTCGCCATTGAAGCGGAAATATTAAAGTTAAAATCATTATTTATTGAATTCACAAAGCCGACGGAAATCGTCACTTTGCCGAATGTTGAAATAAAAAACAATGATTCGGAAGTGTTAAACTATTTATTAAATTCATTAAAAAATTAAAAAAATGGACGATAAAATGAAAGACCAATTGGATTCAATAAGCAAATCCATTGATCAAAAAATTGAAACGAGTAATATTGAGATCGTTGAAACTTTAGTTGCAAAAACAAATGACGTTGTTGCGACAGAGGTTAAATCAATTAGCGACAATATTAATCAAAGACTTGATGCGATAGAAGTATCAAACAAAAAGAATTTCAGTTCGCCAAAGAGAGCAACGTTTAAAAATGCTTTAAAAGAAGCATTGGACAACGGCGCAATTGAGGGACTGCAAAAGGGATTGGATTCCAACGCGAGATTTGTTGTAAAAGCAAACATGACGACGGGAGCGGATTTTACCGGAGAAGTAATTCCGGCGAGTAGAGTTGACGGATATAAATTTGATCCAACAAGTCCAACGCACATAAGACAATTATTGGCACAAGGAAGCACACAAAGCGACGTTGTTCGTTACGTTAAAGAATCGTCGTATTCAAACGGATCAGCAGCAAAAGCAGAGGGAGCGGAATTGAATCAAAGTGACTTTGATATGACGGCGGTTGACGCAAACGTTAGAAAAATCGGGACTTATTTCCGAATTTCTGAAGAAATGTTAGCAGATACTCCACAATTGACAAGTTATATTTCAGCAAGAGCGCCGGAAAAACTTATGCAAGTTGAGGACGATCAAATATTGAACGGAAACGGATCATCGCCGAATTTATCCGGAATTATTACGGACGCGGCGTCATTTAGTGCCGGAGATTTAGCAAATTCTGTTGAAAGTGCAAATGAATTTGATGTTATTGTTGCAGCGTTAAACCAATTAGCAGCGTCTAATTATGAAGCCGATACAATTTTATTAAATCCAAGCGATTTTCACAAAATACTATTGTTAAAAGATTCGTCAAACAACTATTTAAAAGACCAAGTTTATAACGGCATTTCGCCGGTATTTATGGGCGTTAAAGTTGTTCTTAATACTGCAATCTCGGCCGGAGATTTCCTAATCGGAAACTTTGGTGTTGGGACTCAATTGTGGGTTAGAGACGGAATCAACGTTGAGTTCTTTAAAGAGGACGGAATCAACGTCAGAGAGGGATTTGTAACAATCCGCGTTTCTGAAAGAGTTGCATTGACCAACTATTTACCGAACGCATTCGTTGCCGGAGATTTCACAACTGCAAAAGCAGCATTGGAGACTCCATAAATTCGGGATCAAAACCATGAAATGGGGATCGCATTAATTTGCGGTCCCTTTTTTTTTGATTAAATAAAAATTCATTATCTTTGCATTGAACGTGTTGATCGGATCCGTTGTTGGAGTTTCCGGTCTTAGTTTTCCCAACTCAAGCCACGTTCACTTGAAAATCCTGGTTGGCCATTAATTTGGCTTTAATCGGGATTTTCTTCTTTTATTCCCTTTTAATTATAACTATTCACTATTTATTTTTTTTGTATATTTGCAGAGTTCCGCCGAGTGGCTTGTCTTGTCAAAGAGGGCATTTCCGGCACGAAAATCCTCTTGTTTTCCGGCGGAGTAAAGTTTTGGAGTTAGAATCGTTAATGGCTTTGCAATGCAAATTGTACGGCCGCGATATTGTTTTGGGAGCGCCTTAAAATGTTCTCGAAACTTGTCAAATGCGATTTTGACTCCATTACGATTTTATAATGAGATCGGTTTTTTTTTCTACAAAACAACACGTTGATTTCCAGGAGGTTAAATAAAAATTGAAAAAATATTTTAAAAAAAACTAAAAAAATTCTTTTAAAAGTCAATAATGTTCTTATCTTTGCATCAAACAAACATTAATAATTAAAATTTTTATCATGCAAACATTAAACGAAACAACTCAAAAAGAAATCAGAACATTCAAAAAGAACGTATTATCAAATCTTGAAAGATCAATGATCGGAGATTTAAAAACAATCATTGACGTTGTGAGATACAACGACACAAATCATTCATTGATCAACGCGTCAAATGTATCAACAAACTTTAACAGATTAGAAAATTTCATTTGCGGAATTTATGACGGGTTTTTATACAACAAAGGAATCAACAAGGAAATCAAAACAATCGAAGATTTTTTCAGATCAAACGAAACGGACGAAAAAGTTATGTTGTATCGAGTATTTTCAAGCGTTGAAAACCTTGTTAAAACAATAAACAATCGTTTGGATGAAATGCCAGGTTTTGAGATTTCAGAAAACGACGCACATGCGCAAAACTTTTAAAAAAAAACATTAATCAAAGGGATCAAATTTTTGGTCCCTTTTAAATAAAATCAAAATGGTTACAAGAAACAATTTAACAATTATACATGAAAAAGTAAAAGGATCAAAAACAATCCATGTTCATGTTTACACAAAAGAACAGATCGAAAATCACAACGCAAAAAACAAATTCAATCGTTTGTTTGAAAACTTATTGTCGGCGTTTAATATAAAGGGCGTTTAAAGCGTTTTAAGAGGTTTAATTTAAAAAGATATACAAATGGATTACTTAAATTATTTAGATCCGGCAAACGAGCCGGAGTTTGAATGTAGCGTTTGCGGACGTCCAATGAGCGAGGACAAGGGAGTTTGCTCAAATGTTTGTTTTGAAGCCGATATGTTATGAATCAAAAACATTTAAAATATTTAATCGCCGGATCAATGATCTATTTTGGATTAAGACAATTCGTTTTGTTTTATGATTGGTATTGTACAATTTATTTATTATTTATTGCGTTTTGCGTTTTAAGAGTTAAAGATTAGTTTTATTTATGTTGTTTGATCGAGCGTCCGTTTTTATGGGCGCTTTTTTTTTGTTGTACCTTTGATTTATGACCACGAACATAATTGGTTGTATTGCCGAGTACAAATTTGCAGTTTTTGCAATGGAGCGCGGACTCCAAGTTTCATTCCCTTTATTAAATACGTCGCCTTATGATTGTATTGTCGAATCGAAAACCGGACTTTATAAAATACAAATTAAATCAGTCAAGAAAACCAGGAAAAACAATCGCGTTTTTTTAAGACATGCAGACGGAAAATCTTATAAAAATAAAGACGTTGATTTTTTTGCGGTTTATTTTGAAAGAATGAATGGTTTCTTTATTTTCAGATATGCAGACGTCAAACAATCCGTCAAATTAGATTCAAAGAAATATTTAAAAAATTTTAATAACTTTGCATTACTTTAAATGTTTTCATATTTGTTTTGATTAAAAAGGCGTCAAATTTATGTTTGGCGCTTTTTTTTTATCTTTACAAAAAATATTTATCATGAAAGTAAAATGTAAAACCACAATTTTAAGAGACGGAAAACGATTTGAAGCCGGAGACAAAATTGATTTACCGGTTGCAATTGCTGCAAGTTGGATCAAAAAAGGTTTGGCGGAAAAAATATCCAAAAAACAAAATAAAGATCAGATCGAAACCAAGGAATTAAAGGTCGAACATGTTGAAATAAAAAGCGATGACGGAAATTAAAATCACACAAACCGGGAGCGTTGTCGTCGAGTTATCAGAAATCAAAAATTATTTAAGAATTGATTTTGATTATGACAACGATTTATTGGAGGCGATTTTATGGCAATCAACAATTTTTTGTGAAAATTATATTTCAAAAGATATTGTTGAAAAAACAAGACTTTTATTTTTAAGCGAAACCGAAAAAAATATTCTTTTACCATTTGGACCGGTTAAACAAATTATTTCAATAGTTGACGAAAACGATGTCAACATTCCTTTTAAAATTTTAGGAATTAACAAAGAAAATATTGAATTTGATTCGCCAAAAAAAAATGTTTTTGTTAAATACGAAACGGAGGGGATCCGAAATTCATTAACAAAACAATCAATTTTGCAATTTGCCGCGACATTGTACGAAAACCGAGCGGATTTTGATCAAGATTCAAAAAGCGTCCAGGAAATACCAACAAAAGTCAAAACACTTTTGACATCACTTAAAACAATGTTTATTTAATGCAGCCGGGAAACTTAAATAAAAAAGTTTATTTTTTTAAATTCATAAAACAAAGCGATAATTTCGGAGGTTTTAAGAATACAAGAAGTTTTTATCTTGAATTATGGGCCAACGTCAATCATAAAGGCGGCGAAATTGTTGATACATTCGGCAAACGCGAAATTGATCGACAAGTTGAAATCATTTTGCGAAATGATCCCGGAGATTCTTATAATATAAATATCGGGGATGTTGTTAATTTGAGCGCGTCAGATTCAAAATTTGATTACAGAATTAACGAGGTTTTTTTAATAAAAGACGATAATTATTTAATAATAAAAGGAACGCAAGGATCAAAGGAATGAATATAAAAATAAATCAATCGGATCTTGGCGCCTTAAAAAATAAAATGGACAAATTAAGGGCATTCAGCGGACAAAAGTTGGCGAATGAAATTGGTCGAACGGGTTTGGAAATTGTCGGAATGGCAAAATCACAAGTTCCCGTTGATACCGGTAAATTAAAACAATCAATAAAAGCAGAAAAAAAAGGAAAAAAAGTTGAAATCGTTGCGGCGCAAGATTACGCGCCTTATATTGAATTCGGGACCGGGGGAAATGTAGATTTTGACGATATGATCCAACTTGGAATTCCGGCAAGTTATGCATCACAATTTAAAGGTCAAAGGCCTGGAAATTTGAAGCCAAGGCCGTTTTTCTTTGGATCCGTTAGAGTTGGATTTAATAACATGTTAAATCGATTAAAAAACAATTTAAACAATACTATCAAATGAGGTCATCAATGCGATTTATACGTCAACAAATTATTTCAGCGCTTACAAATCAAGTTGTTGTCAATAGTCAAACAATTGGCGTTTATAATCGAATTCCGTCAGACGCAAATTATCCGTTGATTCGGGTTTATTCGGTTTCATTAAATGAATCGGACCAAAATCAATCGTCATTTATTACGCAAGGAATTACAAGAATTGAAGCGATTGCGAGATACGAGTCCGACGACGGAGGGGATCTCGATGTTAATTTAATGGTTGATCAAATTTTAAGCATTGTCAGATCAAGGCCGCAAATGTTTACGCAAGGAAATGATTTTAATATTTTTACAAGCGTAAACAATGGAGTCAAGTATTTAATTGACGATTTAAAAGATCGCACATATTACCGGGCAATTATAGAAATACAAAATAAAGTCGAACAATTAAATTAATTAGAAAAAAATATAAAATGACAGATCTAAAAGTTTACGCGTTAAACGCGTTTTCGCTTGTTGTTTCTTTTACGCACATTGAAAATTCATTAAAAATAATTTTATTAATTGCGTCAATAGTTTACACAATTCAAAGAATAAAACAAGAAAATAAAAACAAAAAAAATTGAGGGAAATCAATAAAATAATAATTCATTGTTCGGCCACAAGAGAGGGACAAGAAATGAGCGTTGAAACGATCAGATCTTGGCATTTAAAAAGAGGTTTTTCGGACATTGGTTATCATTACTTAATCCATTTAAACGGATTGATTTCTTATGGCCGAAACATAAAAAGAAGCGGCGCACACACAAAGGGACAAAATAAAAATTCAATTGGAGTTTGTTATGTTGGCGGAGTGGAGTCAAAGAGAGGCGCAAATGGAAAATTTATTGCTAAAGATACAAGAACGCCGGATCAAAAATTGGCGCTTTTAGATCTATTAAAAACGCTTAAAAGATTAAGTCCAAACGCGACAATCCATGGCCACAATGAATTCGCCGCGAAGTCATGTCCATGTTTTGACGTTAAAAATGAATATTGTAATATTTAAAAAATGCCTGGAGACTACAAAAAAAAGAATGGAACAACGAGAGTCGGAGACGCGATCCGTTGGTTGGTAAACCAAGGAAAAAACGTTGCGCCGGAAATTCTTGACATTGCCGGATCAATAACCGGGATCGAGGGATTAAATATTTTAAGCGACAAAATAAAGTCAGACGGAAAATTGTCAGATAAGGACAAAGAAATGTTGTTGGCAGAGTTGCAATTTGATATGATCGAAATGCAAGAGTTGACAAAACGTTGGATCTCGGACAATTCCGCGTCATGGTGGACAAGAAATATTCGGCCCATGACATTGGCATTTTTAACCGCAAATTTATTTATTTATATTATACTCGATTCGTCGTTAACAGATTTTTCGATCAATGAAAAATGGATTGATCTTTTATCAAGTGTTTTATTATTGGTTTATGGCGGTTATTTTGGCGCCAGGTCCGCGGAAAAAATCGTCAAGTCTTTAAAGAAATAATTCTATTTTTTAAATATTTACAATCTTTTTTTTAAATTTTGTATTTTTGCGATAAATCTTTTAAAATATGTCAATTAGAAACGACGCCTTTTTTTATTTTAAACCGAGCGCATACAAACAAGGAAAAATTTATACACAAATCCCAATTTCGGGACAAGCGGATTTGGACGTTGAACGCGAAACCTATAAAAATAGACTTGCAAAAGGCCAGGTTTTACAAAACATGGATCAAAGTGTTCCGACATTATCTTATATTAAAAAGGAGCGCAATTTATACGGAAAACCACAATCATGTCCCGTTTTAAATATTGAGGAACAAAAATATAATTATCAATATAATTCACATGATCAAAATACCGGGACTTATTCTTATAGTGGAACGAACGTTGATTTTAATGCTAAAAGATTTATTGACGGATCTAAAATTGCAACCTTTGTCGAAAACTTAAATTCAAGTTCACATGTTAGATCGGATTTTGAATTTTTATCGGAGCAATTTTCAACGAGTTTCACATATTCGGGATATGTTAAAAATCATAAAACATCAAAATTCTTTTATGTTAATATTACAACACAAAGCGAAGATGCCGATTTTCTTTTGAATATTGATTCATGTAATGTTGAATCAGTAAAACATTCAAGCGGTATAAAAGCGGGTGCAAGAATTTACACAATAGACGAGGAAAAAACGCAAGACGTAAAGCAAGACGGCGTGACTCCAAATCCATGGATGCGTTTTGAATGTACAATTGAATTTCCGAACAATCAATATTCGTTTAATCCGATTCCGGTCCGAATTTTAATGAAACCAAAATTTGACAATCTGAATCAACTTGAAGATTTAACTCCTGGCGCAACGTGTTTTTATAATGGGTTTCAATGGGAAAACGATTTGTTTGCGTCAAGTTTAATTAGATCAAATAATTCGGCCGGTTTTAGAGGTCAAGACAATATTTATAAAGAATTTTCCGGCGTAGAATTAAGGCCACAAACAACAATTTTTGCGGATTTTAAGCCGTCAAGATTAATCGATAGCAAACAAGGATCATATTTCAGCATAGCAAATTCAAACGGACAAGAACGATTTGATATTTGGGTTTCCTGGAAATATCGAGTTTATTTCCGAAATATAAGAAACGGAAATCAATACTATTCAATTTATGGAGATTTTGATCCGGACCAAAGATTGCGTTGCGTCTTTACAATGGAATCCGGACGTTGTGTTTTATACATGAACGGCCGCAAGATTTACGAAAAAAATTCATGCGAGATTCCGCTCGGAACAAGACATGTTTCATTTCAAAATCACACCTTAACAAATAGGGAAACAATATTTAAAGGCGATGTTCATGAATTTTTTGCTTTGCCGTATGTTGTGACAGAAAATCAAGCGATTAATTTAACACAATACAATCCTTAAAAAACAATAAAATATTTATTTCGTATATTTGAAGAAAATTAATAAACTTTAAAAAAATTATAAAATGGCTACAACCGGAGTATTTAATGGAACAGATTTAGTTCTTGAAATTGAGGGAAACGTTATTGGACACACAACAAGTTGTTCATTATCATTATCACTTGACACACCAGAGGCAACAACAAAAGATTCGGGAGGATTTTCGGAATTTATCGGAGGCGTTAGAGGCGGCGAAATCTCATTCGAGGGACTCGTTGCATACGACGACACTTTAAATGCCGTAGAATTAGCGGATTACTTATTAAACAGAACAAGAATAACCGCAGTATTTGGAACGTCCGAAAGTGGAGACGTAATTTATACGGCAGAATCTTTTTTATCGAGCGTTGAAGTTTCGGCAGAAATGGAAGCGGCGGTTTCTTATTCGGGAAGTTTAACAATTACCGGAGCGATCGTAAAATCTACCAACTAAAAGAAAAAAAGTTTATTAAAATATTCATGCCGCCGTCAATTTTGGCGACGGCATTTTTTTTTATCAATTTAATCTTAAAATAATGGCAAACAAAAAAAGAGGTTTCATCGATTTACAGATCGGAGGCAAAAAAAGAACATTACATTTTTCAATGAATTTTTGGTCGGAATTTACCGAGCAAATGAATATTCCTTTGCAAGACATTGGATCAGCATTTGAAAAGGGAATTTCATTAAAAGGAATTAGAGCGTTAATTTATTCGGCGATGTTGGCGAATGATCAAGAACAAGGAAACGTAATTGATTATACACTTTTTAGCGTTGGAACATGGTTGGACAACCTGGATTCCGAAAAAATTAATGACATTGTTCAAACAATGCTCGAATCGAAGATTTTAGGAATATCAATGTCCGAAAATGTAAAACCGGGAAAAGCGAAGCCGTCAAAAGCAAAATAAATTTCCTAAAATTAACCGAATATTATATCGGATTAATCGGTTTAAAACCGGACGATTTTTGGCGGCAAACATGGAGGGAAAACGCTTTAATGGCCGAGGCATATCATAACAAAACGAATCTTGAATGGGAACAAACAAGATATATTTCCGTCATGATTTATAATTCACAATGCAAGAAAAAATCGCAGATGTTAAAACCGCATCAATTGTTTAAATTACCTATTGACGAAAAGCGAAAACAAAAAAGATTGATCCCACAATCGACAGAAAAAAGAAAAAACGAATTTTTAAAAAAATACAATTCAATGACAAAGAAAACGACGCTAAAATAAAAGCGTCTTTTTTTTTGTATTTTTGTTTCAAGAAATTTTAATTATAACACCATGTCAAGCCAGGAATTAAGAGTCAATTTAACCGGAAATTCGTCAAAATTAACGAGCGCATTATCAAGCGCGTCGGGAAAATTGGACGCATTCGGATCCAAAATGAAAAGTGTTGGATCAAGTATGACGGCGTCTTTGACTTTGCCTTTGGTTGCAGTCGCCGGAGCGGCCACAAAAATGGCTTTTGATTTTGACAAATCAATGGGCCAAATTGAATCGTTGGTTGGAATTGCCGGGGACAAGGTCAAACAAATGGGAGAAACGGCCAAAACAATGGCCGTCAATACCGGTAAAAGCGCAAATGAAGCGGCCGAGGCGTTGTTTTTTATAACGTCCGCCGGATTAAGAGGCGCAGACGCAACCGATACTTTAAACATGTCTTTAAAGGCGTCCGCAATAGGACTTGGAGAGACAAAACAAATTGCAGATTTAGCGACGTCCGCAATGAATGCTTATGGCGTTGAAAATATGAGCGCGTCCGCAGCAACCGACATAATGGTTGCAGCCGTTAGAGAGGGAAAATTGGAGGCGTCAGAGTTGGCCGGAGCAATGGGAGGCGTTATTCCGATTGCGTCAAACATGGGAGTTTCATTTGACGAAGTCGGCGCAGCAATGGCCGCAATGTCAAAAACCGGAACAAATGCAGCAACCGGAGCAACACAATTGACCGCAATTTTAGCGAGTATAAAAAAACCAACGGCAGAAGCCGAGGCGGCATTCAATAAAATGGGATTGTCAACGCAAGACGTTCAAGCGTCGTTGGCGGATCAAGGTTTAATGTCAACACTCGAAATGCTGCAACAAGGTTTGCAAAAAACCGGACAAGATACAACCGCAATTTTTCCAAATATTAGAGCATTAAAAGGAGTTTTGGATTTAACGGGAAAAGGGATCGAGGACAACAAAAAAGTTTTTGACGCATTGTCTCAATCAATGGGCGCAACCGATACCGCGTTTGAAAAAACGGCACAAACGGCGTCTTTTAAAATGGCCAAGGGAATGAATGCAATGAAAGAATCTTTGCATTCAGTCGGTCAAACAATCTTGACGTCAGTCGCTCCGACAATTGAAAAGTTAGGAAATTTTTTCACATCATTATCCGATAAATTTAAAAGTTTATCGCCGGAGACGCAAAAATTAATTATTGGTTTTGCCGCAGTCGTTGCAGCAATTGGACCGATCTTGGTCGTTTTGGGAACGCTTATGACAATGGCTCCGGCAATAGGCGCGGCAATCACAATGGCAACCGGTCCCGTTGGTTTGTTGGTTATAGCATTGGCAGCAGTTGCGGCCGTAATTGCTAAAAATTGGACTCCAATAAAAGCGGCATTGGTTAAAGTTGCTAATTATTTTATTGAGTTATACAATAACGCTTTGCCGGTCAAATTGATCGTTCAAGCGTTGATCATGCAATTTAAAAATACTTTAGCAACCGGAAAATTTGTTTTTAAAACTTTAGTCACAATATTAAAAGCATTCGGAAACGCTGCAATGGGTATTTTGGGAAGTTTAGGAGACATTTTAATGGGTATTTTTACCCTTGACATGGGCAAAATAAAGTCCGGTTTTTCCGGAATTGGAGACGCATTGTCGAGCAATTTATCAAAAGCATTTGACGAAATCGGACAACATGCGTCGGATCTTGGATCAGATGTTGCCGGAAATTTTAATGATGCATTAAATGCCGGTAAAATTGACAAAATAAAACTTGAAACCGAAACAAGCGAAAAACAAACAACCGAAGTTGAAACAAGTACAACAACAGACGCGCCGAGTACAACTCCAGGATCAACAGATTACACCATAAAACCGGCGATTGATCCGGATGCAGCCGCAAAAATTGCAGCGGTTCAACAAGAAATCAACAACGCTTTAGTCACAAACGACGCGGCCGCCTATGTTGCAAGAAAAGCCGAAGCGACAAAATATTACGACGATTTAATTGCTCAAACAACGGAGGGATCCGCGCAAGAAATTGCATTGCAACAAGCAAAATCGGCGACATTGGGACAATTAGAAGCCGACGAAAACGCCCGAATGTTGGACGTTAAACAACAAATTCTTGATGCAACAAACGCGTCAGAGGAACAACAACAAGCGCTTGAAAAGGAACGCATTGCATTGCATTACGAGGAATTACGAGCAATGGCCGAGGAAAACGGATTAATGACCGCAGAAATGAGAGCGGAATTTGACGAAGCCGAAAAGGAGGCACAAATGGCCGTTTATGAGGAAAAAAAGGTCATGTTTATGGGATTTATGATGACGATGTCAGAGGCCGAAACATTGATGCAAGGAATCGGAACGCAAATTGACGGCGCGTTTGGACAAATAGGAAATTCAATTACGAACGCTTTAGGAGGCGCAGAATCCGCAATGGGCGCTTTTGTTGGTACACTTGCAAAAGATGCTTTAAAAATAATCGGACATAATTTATCGGTTTCCATGACCAACTCAATAACGGGAGCAACCGAATCCGCGAAATCATTCGGACCGGCGGCGGCCTTTGTTTTACCGGCATTAATTGCCGGAGCAACGGCGTTGATTTCAAGTTCGTTTTCAAAATTTGCGGCCGGTGGTATTGTTAGCGGTCCGACAATGGGACTTGTTGGAGAATATCCAGGAGCAAAATCAAATCCGGAAGTTATTGCGCCATTAAATAAATTGCAAGGAATGTTGGCAGATAATGGAGGCGGCGGAGGTGGTCAAGTGAATATTGTTGGCGATGTTAGACTTGACGGGCAAGATCTTTTGATTGCGTTTGAAAGAGCAAACGAAACGGCCGAAAGAATATATTAAAAATAAAAAAATGGGTTATCAAACAAAATATCGTCTTGATTTTTCAGATGTTGACGGAAATCCGTATCGTCTTGAAATATTAAAAAAGGATTATTTATCGACGGAAGTTTTTCCGCTTATTGGAGGTAAAGATCCGATAAAAATATCCTGGCAATCGTCAGACGATTATTATAAACCAATAATCGGATCTAAATGCACAATTCAATTATTAGAAACCGAATCAACAAATTATGACGAATTTTATAAATTTGACGAAAGAGAATATAAAGTCAATGTTTATTACGGAAAATCAATTGCAACAAGTTTTGAAAATCGCGTTTTTTCAAACGATACAACGATTGAATCATTGGGATGCATTGACGACGTTTTAAATTATGACTCTTTTTATAGTTTTTTCGCAAATCGAGTAAATCAAGATCTTGGAGTAATGGAGGGCGATTTATGTTGGAAATCACAATTAACGGATTACAAGATTGTTGATTACGATCTTTATTGGACCGGTTTCATGGTCGTTGACAGATACAAGGAAAAACTCCAGGCCAAACCATACAAAATTCAATTAAATGCATTTGACGGACTCGGAACGCTTAATGATTTTGACGCGCCTTATTACGAAACATTTGATCAACAAAATGATCTTGGCGCATTAAACGACATTCAAAGAATTTATAAAATTATTGACGATTTAGATCTTGAAATTCCAATTGCATTTCAACAAGACATTGGAACAATTGCTTTATTTGGATTAAGTTATCCGGTACCGGCGCCATTTCCACAACGTTTTCCGTATCATTCAAGCGCTTTTGGTCCGGATGCGGAATTTACCGCAAAATTCGACAACTATTCGTCAAAAAAGACTTTAGAGGCGTTATTTACTTTAAATAATATGAGAATTTTTCAATCATTTGGGAAATTTTATGTCACACAACATTCAAATTTATTTGATATAAGTCTTAAAAATGAAATTAAAGACGAGGTTTCAACGTCAAATCCAACAACAATTCCAACGGAAATTCGAGACAAAATAACACTATTAACGCAGCAACAAAACAACGAAAGATTTTTGACCGAAGTTTTTTCCGGGGACAATTATACCGGCGCTTATTTACCAATTTCATTGACAAATGATTACGTTTCAATTTCAGCGCCCGAAAGATTAATTCCCGTCTCTAAAAACTTACAAGCGGAATATTTACAACCTTTTGATAAAGTGACAATAAAATGGCAAAGAGGCGATACAATTTTCCCTTTTTACAATTCCGGATTTGAATACAATAAAGATTTAGCCGGGACAATTATTCCGATTCAATACGAGCAATACAATACATTGACAACTTTAATGACGCAAGAAAATCCAAAAGCCGGAAATTGGTGCGTTAGAATTCAACCAGGTTTTGACGTTACGACGGCAACGCCGTTGACAATGTTTAGGATCCCAAAAATCGGACAATTTACATTTCCGTCCGGAGATTTAAGGCCAAAATCAATTGACGAAGTCGGCGATTATGGTTTTAACATGAGTGTTTATAATAAATTTAACACAAACAATTCACAAATCGGCGGAACAATTTTTGCAAATTTTAGGGTTTCAATGTCAATTAACTGGAACGGACCGACAACATACGTCACAGATTTTTATTATTGGAATCAAGTTGACAAAAAATGGGTGCAAACGTCGTCATCTCTTACAACATACGTTTTAATGACAAGCGTCAATGAGTATTCAAACGTAAAAATTAAATTCAATACACAAGGAATACAACGACGTGACAACCAGGAGGACGCGCAAGGTAATTTGTCAAATGTTGGCACGATTAATTTGACGCCTTTTTTAATGACTCCAACGTGTAATGATGTTGATTATAATACAACGTTTTATGACAATGTTACTTTAAACGTTCCGGAACGAGTAAATCCGCCGGACATTGAAAAAACTTATATCACAAAAATAAATTCGCCAGGAGTTAAAACAACCAAAAAAGAGTTTAAGATTGATTTTGGGGTTTCATTATATCCAAAATACAGATCAAGAGACAATAACATTGGTACCGGGTTTTTTCCAATTGGCGATTTGTGGAAAGATCCGATACTTTTAAAATCGCAAATTATTGCAAACGATTACAGAGAATTTGTCACACGTTACGACGGCAATTTTAAAAACAAAAACAAAAAACCAATTGGATTTCACAATAAAGTTTGGATTGATTACGGCAATTTATTGCAAGAAAAACAATCGTCAATAATTGACGGAATGACTTTTAATGTGAAACAAAATAATTATAAAATAAAAGCACACGTCCCAAATGACGACGACGACGTTGCAGTTACAACAGATATTCAATAATAAATAAATACTAACTTTTTTGTTTTGTTTGCCGACGCCAATTTGGAGATTCTTTTTTTCCTTTTTGGCGTCTTTTTTTAAAATATTTTTTTTTATTGCAAATTATTTTTTATTTTTGCATTAAATCAAAATATTTAAAGACATGTTTGAAAATCTATTCGTCGCACAAATGAAGCGATTAAAATTAAAGCGTTATGATGTTTGTAAATTGCTAAAATGCACAATGCCAACATTAAAATCAAGACTCCAAAATCCAACAACATTCACAATTGGCGAGGCCATTATTTTGGCCGAAAACGGGTTTTATTTAAACGCGATCATGGACTCAATTTTTGAAGTCTATGAAGTGGAATTTCCGCAATTATTAAAAGGAATTTCAAAGGAAAAGAGTAAATTTTTTATTAATTCAAAACAAGAAAATGAAAACAATTAACATCAAAGGGAATGATTATATTCCCGTAAATCAAAGATTGATTTATTTCAGATCAACGGCCATTTATAAAAATTGGCAGATCAAAGAAAACATTGTTTCGATCAATGAATCGGAGGCAATTTTTAAAGTTACAATTTTAAACGAAAATTCAATTGAAATTGTTTCAGCGCATTCGCAAGAATATCGAGATTCAAGTTATATCAATAAAACATCATTTGTTGAAAATGGTTTTACATCGGCACTTGGTCGCGCATTGGGTTATCTTGGAATCGGAATTGACACATCAATTGCATCAAAAGAGGAAATTGACAACGCTAAAAACAACCAGGATCAAAATATTGAATCAAAGGATTCGCGACCATGGTTGACCGAAACTCAACTTGTTGCAACATTAAAGGGACAAAAAAGTCAAGCGGAAAATGTTCTTGCCGCTTACAAAATGAAAAAAGAATTTAGAACAAAAATAAAAACAAAGTTTAATTTATAAAAACAAAATCATGAGCAAAAAAACAATTTACGTTGACGGAATAAGATTTTTCCCAAAAGGCGAAACATCAAACGAAAACATTTTGGCAAATGGAGTAATTACTCCGAACAAATTAATTGAATGTTTAAAAAGAGACGATGTTGTTGACGCAAAAAGCGAATACAACGGAGACGTTCAGTTTAAATTCACTCTTTGGAGTAATGACGACGGAGGCGTTTCAATGAGTTTTAACACCTACAAACCGAAAGAAGTGTTGGAGGAAAAAACAAGTATTTCGCCAAAAAACAACGATGACGATTTACCTTTTTAATTAAAAATCAATGATCAATCAAGGCGGTTTCAATTTATTTTGGAATCGCTTTTTTTAAAGTTTTTTTGCAAATCGAAATAATTTCTTTAAATTAGTGTTTTTATTATTAACATTTAAACATTTAAAGCATGTCACATTTAAACAATCAAGCGTCCGGATTTTTGTATTTAAGGACCAAAGCAATGGAAACAGAAATTGAACGATTAAAGAAAAAAATTCAAAAGCAAAGTTTTAAAAAAAACAAACTTGAATTAAAGATCAGAAAACAAAAACAAGTAATTGACGAACAAGTTGATTACATTTTAAATCAAAATTAAAAATCAAAACATGAAAACAAAATTTGACACAAATGAAATTTATCATTCGTCGCCAGGAATAAGCGCGTCCGGATTAAAATCAATTTACAAAAAATCGGTTTATCATTTTTTAAATCAAAAACCTTTTGAATCGCCGTCAATGGCATTTGGAACGGCCGTTCATGGTGCAATGTTGGAATCCGAAAAATATTATAATGATTTCCACGTCATGCCAAAAATTGATCGCAGAACAAAAGCCGGAAAAGAACAATTTGAAATTGAACAAAAAAAAGCCGAGGGAAAACAATTGGTATCTTTTGACGATCATTCAAGGATTACAAAAATTCTTGACAATTTCAGAAACCACGAATTAGCAAAAAAATATTGTCAAGGCGAAATTGAATTATCACATTATAAAAAATTTGAAAATATTGACGTTAGAATAAGACCGGACGTTTTGAATAGAGTTGGCGATTATATTTCAGACGTCAAAACATGTCAAGACAATTCGCCAATTGCATTCAAAAGAGATATTTATAAATATTCCTATCATTTACAAGCGGCGTTTTACATGGATCAACTCGGGATCAACAATTTTAAATTTATCGCCGTTGAATCAAATTATCCTTATTCAATTGAGGTTTACACATTAAGCGATGAATTTTTGGATCAAGGCCGTCGCGCATGGAAAAAAGCGTTTGCAGATTATAAATTGTATAAAGAAAACGGAATTGTTTCCGGTTATAATTGGAACGATTTTGGCGATGACGGAAGTTTAATATTATAAAAATTTAATAAAATGAAAAAAATTATTTATTGGTTTAAAAACCTTTTTAAAAAACAATCAAAACAAGTGGAAAAAATTGTAATTATTAAAGAATATGACGATCCGTTTCAAGAGTTAAACGAATTGATCGTTAAAGTTGACAAACATTTTAATTGTGACATCAGTCAAAACACACGTCAAAGGGAAATCGTAATGGCACGAGGCGCGTTTTTTTGGTTGGCAAGAAATACAACTTTTTATTCTTTGGCAAAAATTGGAAAATCAGTCAAAAGAGATCATTCGTCGGTCGTTTATGCTTTGAAACATTTTCAATCCTGGATTGATCAAGATGTTGTTTTTAAATCGAATTTTGAATCTTTGAAAAAAAATATTTTAAGCGGATTTGAGGAAAAATTTATGACAAATGACGAATTATTATATCAATATAATTCTTTAAAGATTGAAAACGATATATTAAAAAAAGAATTAATCAAGTTGAAAAAATGAGCAAATATTTGAATTACTTAAATGATAATTATTTTAGGGAAATAAATTTTATATTAATAAAAAGCAAAATGAATGAAAAAACCATAATTGCAAAAAAACGAAAAAATGAAAATAAAAAAAGATAATAGAGTTCCGGATTATTATATTGGAACAAACAAAAAAAGAAATTATCAAGCGCGTTTTGTTGTTAGCGATTTTGATTGTACTTACAATGTAGGTACGGCCGTCACTTATTTATTAAGGAGTCCGCGAAAACATGAAAAACCAATTGACGACATTAAAAAAGCAATTGCGCATTTAGAGTTTGAAATCGAAAAATTAAATGAAAAAAATTAAAAATGTTTGACGGATTAGAGATCACAATTAAAAAAGTTAAAAAAGATCATTATATTTTAGTAATAATTAAAGGCGATCAAAAGTTTTCCGAAGTTTTGGAAAAATCACAAATTCGATATTTGATCGGAAAATTAGACAACGAAATTTAAAATGAAAAAAAATCCATTTGATAAATATTTAAAAGGCGAGGATCTTTTACAAAGGGCCGTCATGAATTATATTGAGTTACAATATCCGGGTACTATTTACACTCATCCAATGAACGAGGGCAAGAGATCCAAATTTGAACAATACAAAATGAAATATCTTGGCGCAAAACCTGGAATTCCGGATCTTTTAATATTTACACCAAATGGAATTTTTAATGGTTTAGCGATTGAATTAAAGTATAAGTACAACAAACCGACAGAGAATCAAAAAAAGTGGCTTAAATGGCTTGAAAAGTGCAATTGGAGCGTCCATTGTCATAATGATTTTGACGATTGCGTCGAAACGATTAATAAATACTTTAACAAAGAATAAAAAAAATGAAATATAATTCAATATATTTTGACGAAATTAATCAAAAGGTCCGTTGGACTAAAGATCTTAAAAAAACAAAAAATAAATATAATTATATCGGCGAAGCAACGCGAGTTGAATTTGATCTTTTAATTGAATTACTTTGGTATAAATACGAGGACGAAAATATTCCTTTATTAGAATTCAAGTCGGTTTTTGACGAATTAAGAATTTTTTGCGACAAAATAAAAAACAATTACAATATTTAATTTATTTTTGATCATTGCGTCGCGGCAATAAATAAGATTAAAAATTCTCCATTAATGAAGCGACCGCGACCGCCAAATTTTTGGGGTTTTTTTTTCAACAAAACAAAACAAAATGAAAGTCAATAAAATTTATAAACCAAAAAAGTTTTCGAGATTTACAATAATTCCGAATTCAATATTTAGAAACAAAGGAATTTCAGCAGCCGCAACCGGACTTTATTGTTGGCTTTTTTCACATACCGACGACGCGGAAATTTGTATCAAATTCATTTGCGGCCATTTTAAGGAGGGAAAAGACGCAATTAATAAAAGGATCAAGGAATTGTCAGATCTTGGATATTTGGATCGCCAGGAGGTCCGAAACAAGGGAAAATTTGCCGGTTACAATTATTATTTAAGCACAAAACCAAGTTTAACCGCAACCGGAAAAACCGCAGCCGCAAAAACCGCGACGGAAAAACCGGCGCCGGTAAATCCGCAACAAAGTAATACTATTAATAAAGAAATAATAAAAGAAGTAAAAGACAATAAAACAAAATCGCCAATTTATAATGATAATTTAAAAAAGGCGTTTCCGTTTTTTGTCGATTTATTTCCAAAACAATATCAACCAAAAACAAAAAATCAAATTAACAAATGGATTGATTGTCTTGATAAAATTGAAAGACTTGATAAATATAATTTAAAGGATGTTTATATTGTTTCAAAGAATTTAAGAAATGATCAGTTTTGGCAAAAGAATTTTTTATCAATTTTAAAATTTAGGAATATAGATAAAAACGGGATTAAATACATTGATCGTTTTATGCTTGATCATAAATCAAAACAAAAACCGATTGCATTTGAAAAGATTAAAAACTTGGTTGATTTTTTTGTTTATAGAAGTCCAACAACGGGCGAAAAAGAAATCGGAGCAAATACAAAATCCGGAAAAATTCATGAGTTTAATATTAAACAAACATTGCAATCAAATGAATTTGACGAATTAAAAAATTGGATCTTAAATGGAAATAAATAAAAATTATTATTTAAACAAAACGGAACAAGAAATTGTCAAGATCATTTCACAAATGAGACAAGATAACAAAGTCAAAACCGGTTGGAATGGTCATGGTTGTTTGACTGAAAATGGCTTTAAAAGAAATTTGATCGGTTTTGGCGCCGAATTCATATTCGCCAGGGAGCAAAATTTATTTCTTGATATTGAAATTAAAAATACATCAAAGAAAAAAAAGACCGACAATTTCGATTGTAATTTTAAAGGAATGTCCGTTGACGTAAAAGCAGCAACAAGGGATCGTCAATTAATGATCCAAAAAACAAACGTTTCAAGCGTTGATTGTTTTGCTTTTTTCATTTGTGAAAAGTTTCCAAAATACAAATTTAAAGGATATGCAACCAATTACATGATCTTTAAAGAATCAAATATTAAAAAAACAAAGGTTTTGTCATATTGCATCGATCAAAATAATTTATTAAATGACGAACAATTGATTTTCTTAAAAAATATTTAAAAAATTTTTTTACATTTACGAATCAAAACAAAACAAAACAAAACAAAATGAAAACTTTTAACGATTTCGGAATTGACGTTGGAAATAAGTCAACCGGAAAAATCAAAACAAAATGTCCAAAATGCAGCCATACAAGAAAAAACAAACGTGACAAATGTTTGTCCGTTGATCTTGATCAAGGTTTGTTCAATTGTCACAATTGCGGATTTAGTGGAACAACAAAATTTCAAGTCAAGCCGGAATTTATTAAACCGGTTGAAATAAAAATTAATTTATCCGAAAAAATAATTAATTGGTTTTCCAAAAGAGGGATTTCAAAATCAACTTTAATCAATTGGAAAATTGGCGAATCAATTGAATATTTTCCGCAAGTCCAGGAAAAAAGAAATTGTATAAATTTTAATTATTATAGAGACAACAAATTGATTAATGTAAAATATCGAGACGGACAAAAAAATTTCAAAATGGTTTCGGGAGCGGAGTTGATTTTTTATGGAATTGACAATGTTAAAGCAATGGACAAGGTTTTTATTGTAGAGGGCGAAATGGATGCTTTGTCTTTGCATGAGTCCGGAATTTATTCGGTTTGTTCGGTCCCAAATGGAGCATCAAAAGGAAATCAAAGACTTGAATATCTTGACAATTGTTTTGAATATTTTAAAAATAAAAAAGAAATAATTCTTTGCACAGACAACGATTCTCCAGGAATTGCGCTCCGAAATGAATTGGCAAGACGATTTGGATCCTATCGTTGCAAATACGTTGATTTCGGCGATTATAAAGATCCGAACGAGGTTTTGATTAATCTTGGTCCGGAAAAGTTAAGAGACGTTTTAAAATCGGCCAAAAATTTTCCAATGGAGGGCGTTTTGAGCGTCAATGATATTTGGAACGATGTTTTGTCTTATAATGAAAACGGCGTTAAAAATTACTCAATTGGTTTGCCGAATTCCGATAGTTTTTTCAAAATGGAATTGGGACAATGGTCCGTCGTTAGTGGAATTCCAAATTCGGGAAAATCGGACGTCATGGATCAAATATGTTGCAACCTGGCGACGCGGTACGATATGCGTTGCGCAATGTTTGCTCCGGAGTCGTTTCCATACGAGGGCCACATTAAAAGAATTGCAAATAAATTAAATGAAACAAATTGTAAAAACGATCAATTAAACCAAACAAAAGATTTCATTCAAGATCATTTTTATTGGATAAAAATTGACTTGGAAAATTTAACGTTAAACGGAATATTAAACGCCTTTAAAGAATTAGTATTTCAAAAGGGAATTAATGTTTGCGTCATTGATCCTTGGAATATGCTTGATCATTCAGCGCAAAGAGATCATTCTTATATCGGAAAAGCGTTGTCACTAATTACACAATTTTGTCAGCAAACAAATACACATTTATTTTTAATTGCACATCCAAGAAAAATCGAATCGGAAAACGGATCTTATAAAAAGCCGACATTGTACGACATAAGCGGATCCGCGGATTTTTTTAATAAAGCATACAACGGATTAATTGTTTATCGTTGTATCGGTCAAAAAACAAAATTCGATTCGGACATTGTTAAAATTTATGTTGAAAAGGTAAAACGAAAAGAAAATGGACAACTTGGCGAATTTGACATTGCTCCGGATTTTACAAATGGCGGCGTTTATAAAGACATCGAATTGGCGACGTCAAATTTAAAAGTTTATAAAGATCAAGTTCCTTTTTAATATGGCAAAAAAGAAAAAATTATTGTTTCCAACGGATCGTCATTATAAGGCGATTCAATGGTGCATTAATAACAACATAAAAGTTGCAGTACATCCAACGAGGGCCGGTTTAAAAGTAGTTATTGACGAAAACGGACTGAAATCAATGTCTCCGGGGACTTACTCGAACAATGAAGCCAACGACAAAGTTTGGGAATTATATTTGTATCTTTACGACAAATATTGGAAAGTATGAGATTAAATTTTAACACGTCAATTTATAATATTATCGGAGTAGTTTTTGGAATAAATTATTGGTCGTCATCAATGGACGATGAATTTTTAAACGAGGCAACAATTTCCGGCGAAGTTGAACACGAATTGCAATTCTTTTTATTAGTTGTTGGTTTTTCTTTTACATGGTACACTTTAAAGGAAAATGACTAATTGGATTAATATAAAATTAATTAAAGAAACTCCGGGAAATCCGAGGTTTATTTCAGATCCTAAATTCAAAAAATTAATAAAATCAATCAAAGATTTTCCCAAAATGTTGGAAATCCGTCCGATTGTTGTTGACGAAAATATGGTTATTTTAGGCGGAAACATGCGTTTAAAAGCATGTAAAGCGGCCGGAATGTTTGAAGTTCCAATTCAAATTGAAAAGGGATTGTCGGAATCTGAAAAAAAAGAATTTATAATTAAAGACAATTCGGGGTTTGGCGCTTGGGATTGGGACATCCTGGCGAATGAATGGGACGCAAAAGATCTTGTTGATTGGGGGGTTGACATTCCGTCTTTTGATATTGATCAAGACGATCAAGACGAAAACGAAACAAAAACAGACGATTCGGATCTTTGCGAATTATGCGGAAAATAATATTTTTTAAAAAATTCTTTTAATTTTATGTTGTAATTGAAAAAATTCTTTTATATTTGTCTTGTTGCAATGAAGCAACGATCAAATATTTACAACATGAAAAACACAAAACAAATCATCGAAACAACGTCAAACCAGGTATTAAAAGCGGTTTTGACTTTAATGCACGATCAAATTATTGCAAGAAAAAACGAAACAATTGCATTTGAGGAAAAGATCACAAAAAGAAAAGTTTCTGAATTTGGAAAAGAAATAATTGAATTATCATTGATTCATGATCTTTGCAAATCTGTAATTGTTTATACAAATGACAATGACGTTGTTAAAGAATTCACATCGGGAATTTCAGCAAAAGGAAATTTTGAAATTTACGGAACAATCACAAGAGACGGACAAGATTATTCATTTTCAACGGAAGCAATATTTGCCGGAGGTTATAATATTCAACGTTTACATATTCGATACATAACAAAAACAAAATTGCCAAAAGCAAAGAATCTTTTAATTGCTGCACAAATTAAAACGGAATTAAAAAGATTAAACAAGATCCAAAGAATTGAAAAGGAAATTGAAAGATTAGAATTGCAAATTAATAAATACAACGATCAAATTGCAGTTTATTCAAATTATACGGAACAACAATGGGTTGATTTTTGTAATTCAAAAAGAGATCATAAACTAATTACAAACCGATTCACAAAAGAAACATTCGAGCCGTTTAATTCATTTAAAACATTTCAAGAATATTCAAATTTTGTAATTGAAGCAAATGAATCGACAATCGGTTACGCAAAAAAACATTTTATTGAATGGCCAAAAACATGGATGTCAAGAAGCAAAGAAAGTTTGATCAAAGAAAATAAAAAATTAAAATTAGCAATATAAACCACAAGGCGGCGTAAAAACCGCCTTTTTAAACACTTTTATAATGAATAAGATAATAAACATGATCCTAAAGTTAAAGTCCATTAAACCGCAATCAAAACGCTTGAAACTAAAGATCCAAAGACTACAACAACAACTTAATTCCGAAACCGCTAATCAATAGCGGTTTTTTTTTGTCATTTATTTTTTT
>Ga0208950_1000253_pt1 | contig 28971 bp, 48 predicted proteins | sample AOAMet_54_BLW_10_2_FD_188234 | JGI IMG/M metagenome (GOLD analysis project Ga0208950, IMG submission 188234) | Ammonia-oxidizing marine microbial communities from Monterey Bay, California, USA - CAN11_54_BLW_10 (SPAdes) | ecosystem: Environmental > Aquatic > Marine > Intertidal zone | place...
TACACTAAGCGACTACGGTGCTTTGTTTTCTAGAAAGCATTTAAATTTACTTATTGATATGGGTATGAAATCAGATATTGATACATCAGCTAGCCCAACATTAGGTGGCTCTACTGCTCCAGGAAGGGCAAAAGAAGCAGGATTTAAACGCGCAGGTGATCGTTCAAGAAAAACGTTAATGGATTCTAATACTGCAAAATTAGACTTAGCAAAAAGCATACTTGGATCTATACCTCAAAAAGTTATACAAGATAGATATTTGATGGCTAAGCTTATGGTTAACCAAACAGTATCTCGTGATCCTGAATCAGGAAGAATAGAGTTATTAGGCGTAGACCCTGTTGGAGGTTACTTTTCTAATCGACCATTTGCGGCTACGCTAGGTCTTGATGAAAAGAAATGGAATAAAGCATATCAACATGCTTTAAAAACCCAAGATGAAAATGCTTCAAAAGCTCAAGCAGATATGGTATTGCGTCAAGAAGCTAGGAAAGTCTTAAAGATATTAGAGCAAGGCAATTCAAAGTCGAATGAAGTATTTTACAATAAAATATTTGATGCAGATACTGTAGGGCGCTTATTCTTTAGGAATACAGTATTAAATACTCAAGACAGTAAAAGTCTTGCAAGGATGTTTGTAGGAAACGCTATAGATACTATACTTAACCCTAGTAAAGATAATAACAGTCCTACGATGGAAAGCTTTATGTATATTACAGGTCGTAATTTATTAGATTCTGAGATAGATCTTAATGGCAAAGATGTAGAAGATATGGGTTGGACAGCTATTTTAGACGCTACTAAAGAAGCATTTTCAAATTCAAGGTATGATACTTGGGTTTCTAAAGGGAATAAATTAAAAGAAATGCTTAATGCAATTGCTAGAGACCCTCAAGCAAACTTGAGCGGATTTGCGACTGATCCAAAATATGCAGAGCTATTTCAAGAGTTTAAAAAGAAAGGTGAGTGGGGCTATAAGTATCAATCGTATATTGATATTGCAAACTATGATGCCGCATTAAAAAGTGGAAAGTCTTTTAAAGCCCAAGCGCAGACTCAGCATGACGGTAAGCAAAACGGGATTGCTATACAGGCAATGCAAATGGGAAATAAAGAAATACTTGAAAGAACAGGTTTAATTTTTTCAGATGAAAATAATGTATTACCTTGGGGCGATGTGCGTACTCTTTTTGGTCAGCGTTTAGGGCAAGGTATTTCTTATGCTATTAAAGAAGGCGGGTTGACGGAAGACAAAGAAAACTTCTGGAATAATATTTTTGTTGGGCCTAACTCTAAGATGAGCGCTAAGTCTAATGCAGAGCAAAGAGAAATATTAAAGTTACTTAGCAAACAACCGCTTATGGAAATTTCTTATGGTCGTTATTTCTTATTTAATGAAGAAACAGCTTCTGAATTTATAAATGATTTAGAGCTAACAGGCGAATTGCTTAATACAGACGGTTATCAAGGCGATTACAGCCCTCAAGAAATGATTAAAGATCTTAATTTAATTATTGCAGGAACAGTAAAAGGCACACTCAATTTTAAACATCAAGCCTTATTTAAGAAAGCAGGTAAGCTTTCTGCAATGCTAGGTGTACCTCTTGGTATACAAGGTCCAATGGGTAATACAATTTACATGGGATCAACTGAACAAGCTAAAACAGGCAAGCTATTAGATGTAGATACTGGGGTTGAAGTTATTCAAATGGAAATGTATGAACCTAGAGTAACTGGCAGTGCCAAAATGAGTAATCGTAGGTTAGTTCAAGATGAGTTTGGAAATTGGGAGATACAGCAGGCTGGTTCATACGGTCAAGAAGTTGCTAACCAATTGCCTGTTTTACCTATCCAACAAATAGATGCGGCAATAATGGTAGAATCATTAACCGAAATTAATAGAGCTTCAATTGAAAATAGTAAAGCACCTTTATTTGTAATACCAGTGCATGATGCAATTATCACAGATGCATCTTCGGTAAAACGATATCATCAAGCTATGAATAGAAATTTTGTAAAAGTAAATAAAAGATATTCTTTAACACAAGCAATACGTGAAGGATTAGAGAATACTCGGAAACTAGGTTTTAGAAAGTTAAATGATAGCGAAATGTATGATATGAATGATGAGTCTGTTTATCGGGCTATTCATGAAGAGCTTGCTAGACTCCAAGAAAATAAAATAAACGGAGTGTCTAGAGTTTTAGATGATGATGGTGTAGAAACTACTGTTAAAGCTAAATTAACTCAAAATAATGAATCGTTATTAAAGATAGCAACTGAAGGCGACGGCGGTTATTGGAACGCAGACGGCACAGGAAAACTAAGTGGTCTTAAAATAAAAAAGATTATAGAACTTATGTTTAAGCGTGATCGCATTATGGCAGAACTTCTTTCTCTACATAAGAGATCTGAAACTAATCGTGGTGAAGTATTCCAAGATCGAAACTTTCAAGAAGAAGGTGGTCAATACAACTAGGAGGACAGTAGTATGAAAAATTTTAATATCTTGTCAAGAACAGGAGTTACCGATTTAGATCTAGCTAACACTTTAAAGCTAGACTCAGAATTAGCAGGCACCCCAAAGATAAATGATGCGGCATATCAAAGAGCATTTGAAATAAATGTAAAAGGATTAATGTCTCAGGGAATGCCTGAACCAAAAGCACGTTCTGAAGCTGGAAAGATGATTAAGAAAGCAAAAATAACATAAATAAAAATACCCCACAGGGAATCCTCTAAGGAATCCTTGTGGGGTAATCTTATTTTTAACAAAAGAAGTAGTTAGAGTCTTGCACACCTGTTATGTCAAGTGTACCGATAGTAGGCACTACTCCATCATACTGCTTACCGAAAGGTATCGTAGAATAGAAGTTGGGTGTGTCATACATAGACACAAACTTCTCTCTAGTAGACACCATCAGAGACTCTACACTGCTTGCATGAGTACTGAATGAGTCGTGAACAGCACCGAAGTCACCATCCCAGTCAGCCACAGTAAGAGCCATGTGACTGGCATCCATGCTATGAACAAAGTTAGGGCTGATGCCACACATAAAGCCTCGTCTATCAGGTATATCTGTCTTCTCTCTGATGACATGCTTAAAGCGTATCTCACCTGTCGGAGTATTAAACCCGTAGCAATCTACTTTAACGGGCCTAGTGCGATAGCACTCGTACACTACTGGGAAGCCTGATGGGGTCACCCATTCAATTCCCTTCCCTCTGTCTGTGCCATAGTCTCTGGCCCAGTTAGTGATCTCTTGGTCTGCTAGGCGCTGTAGGTACCTCATAGTATCCAGGGGACCAGGGCATACATCTTGTATGGCTCTGATTACTTGGCTACTGAGTTCGTCACAGTCCCATGTAGAGATATTATACTGTGTAGTGAAGCCAAACTGATAGCAATCGCTGTACATAGACTCAGACATTTTCTTTTGACCACAGCTATAAGCTCTCGTCATGGCACCACGCTTAGCGATACCCTTACGGATATGCTTCATTGGTATTTGTCTTTCTTCAAACCATTCAGGCATACGCTGAGTGAGTCGCTTGGCTACCTGCACATAAAAATCATTTTGTACATCGGTAGGTACAAGACCAACGAGCTGTCCTGTCTTATCGTCTTTAGACATAGCACCGAGGTGTTGCCACCCATTGTTAGCACCGTCGATAGGGATAGGTAACTGCGTGTAAAAGTCGCCTTCACACTTAGAATACTTGTACCACTCAACACAACAAGCAAGGAATGAAATAGATTTCTCTGCGTCTTCTGCAAAGATATGCATCTCACCTAGCTCTACTATGATATCAATGTTCTGCTGAGTCCACATAGCTCTGTCTTCAAGTGTCATCTTGTCTACTGAGATAGTGTCAAGTTCTTCTTGTTCAAGTACACTACGGTAGTCGGTAGTAACCCAATCAGGTATCTCATCAATGTTATACGACTGATTAAAGCAACAAGCAGTATGAACACCTAACCAGAAGCTTGCTTCTTGGTCAAACAGTTTACCGTCAGCAAAGAGTAACTGACCGCGAGCAATATCTGAGCCTTGGAAGTTAAAGAATGGCTCTGAGTAATACAGCCTACCTCGATAGTCTGCATCAAGATAGAAACTAAAGTCTCTGTGCAGCCACTTCGCTGCAATTGCCATTACTTCTTTTACCTCACGGTTCTTAGAGGCTTGGCGTTGATATAGCTTCTCATTCTCTTTAGCGTCTTCACCAGTAAACTCTTCAGCCTTAATAAAGGTGTCCCATTGTTCTAAGATAGCTTCGTGTACGTCAGGGTTAACTAACCAACGAGTAGCTTGTAGCTTATCTATAGCCTTAACAAATGGTGCATTAAGGTATTGAGAGAACTTCTTCTCTTTGGATTTATCCCAAGTCTTAATTACGCTCTTATCATTGTTCTGCATAAGCGAAGTAATAGGAGGTATCACATCAGCAGACATACAGATAGTTTTGCCAGCAACTGCTTCCATGTCACCCCATTTATCGGTAGCATGAATAGTTACTGGCTTACGGCTCTTCATATGCCCTACCTGTATAGTGAGGTATCCACACATGACAAAGCCTTCGATGACAAGGTCACCTACTCTAACATGGTCTCTGAAGTTAACGTTATTGCTATCCCAGCCTTCGACAATGTGTTTACCAATTGCCATTGAAGCCTGAGTAATAGGCGTTTCACCTTCAGTCTTGCTACGCTTAAAACAGCGTTGCATAGTCTTTCTAGCGAATGTTACCATATCTTCTATTAGGAAGTCTAGCATATCAACACCGTCAGTGTCAATCATTCGCATCAGTTGTAAGTTACGTCTAGGCTTGACTCCTAAGTCTTCACCCCTAATTTTCGTCAGTAGATAGTCCTTCACATCTTCCATCAGATATCTTCTTCCATACGTCTAGTCCCCAGATGTGTTCTGAGGGATTATTTAACTCAGTTGCGGGGCAAGTTAATGCATCACGCTTTGACTTAACTCCGAGTGTCAAGTCATACTCTTCTTCTGGGAAGACTTCCCGTACTCTTGGGATGTCTTCTGTTTCACATTGTACCCATGCTACATACAAGGGGTCGTGGTCTAAGCTTTGGTAATAGATTTGCATAACCTTATTATGCCTTTCTCTTTAAGGATTTTATAACCATCCATGTATCTCTCGTCTGCCTTATCAATGACAACTTCTTTGATCCCAGATTGCAAGATAAGTTTAGTACACTCCATACAAGGCGCGAGCGTAGAGTAGAGTGTGGAGCCAAGTCCGTTGCCTCCATCACGAGATAACTTACAGATAGCATTAGTTTCAGCGTGAATAACATAAGGTAGAGTAACACCAGTACTAGGATGTTTGCACTCATTAGGAAAACCCGCTGGAGTTCCATTCCAACCCATTGAGATAATGTTTCCATCTTTGACGATGACTGCCCCCACTTGAGTATCTTTATCGTAAGACATTTTAGATACTCGTTTAGCGATGTCCATATAGAGGTCATCATATCTTTCTTCCTTGATTGTCATTAGAATTCTCCATGGCGGCCTTAGCTTCAGATATAGTTCTGATCTTTCTACCTGCCTTTGAGTCTATGTTTTGAAGTTTAATTGCCTTCCTTTTGATAGATTTCTTGTAGTTCATCTTGAAGTCCTCTAATTTTATTAGCTCTCATCATAGCTTGGCTACGATATTTGTTACGTTCATTACTTGCATCTTCAAGTAATTGTTTAACATGGGCAAGCTCCTGCTGGAGCAAGCCTATTTGATTGTACAGTGCTGTTTCACTCATTACATTACCTCAAAGTCTAGTGTATCAGAGTCATGGTATACTAACCTAGTAGTTTCATGGTTGTATTTAGCTTGCTTAGCTGGACCAGTCTTACCAGTAAATCTACTTTTAAGTACAACAAAGTTGATTGTGTTTCTGATTTGTTCGTCGGTGTTTGCCATGTCTCTAGCAAATCCGATGATGTCGAAAGATATTTGTTTAATACTTCCTGATCCCTTGATATCATCCATGCTAGGTAACTTGCCTTGCTCAAAGGTAGCTCCACCGCCTTGCACTTTCCTAAGATGACTAATAACACCGAGCCAGATGTTATGCTTCTTAGTAATTTTGAGAAGGTCTGACATAACTTTATCAATGGCTTCATTACCAGAGTAACCTTCAGCGCCCTCAGAGACTGCGATTGTAATGTGGTCAAGGATAAGATATTTACATCCCATGAGAGCCATATATTCAATCTTATCAATGAGAGATTCATCGCCAACAGAGCCTTGATGATCCAATAAAACAAGCTTTTCTGTACCAAATACTTCACGGCTTGCCGCCTCCTGTTCTTCAATAGCTACATCATACTCTTGTAGGTTACGTTGTAATTTCATTTGAATAAACTTCTCTGCTGTATCACCAACAGACTCTTCTAATGAAATCATACCTATCTTATCACTAGTTTTGTCGAGTAAGTCAAGTACTATTTCTTTAATGACAGTACTTTTACCCGAACCAGTACCCGAAGTGAACAAAGTTATCTCACCGAAGCGCATACCGTTAGTCTTCTCATTGATACCTGTTAAGCAATCAGGGTATAACACTGACTCTGTAGCTTGTCTAGCAAGATACTGTTCCCATACAGGCTCATGGCCTACTACGATACCTGCAGGGCTATAAGATTGTGCATCCCATACAGAACGCATAACACCTTTAGTGCCTTGCTCAAGGTATAACTCACAAGGGTCTTTGCAAGAGCTTGTAGCTATCTTTACTTTATCGATACCGATAATGTTAGCGGCTTCTTTAATTGCTTTCTGACCTGCAGTATCAGCATCAAAGAACAAAACGACTTCTTCAAATGACCTAATCCAAGTGCGATCATTGAGTAAGCTCTTTAGATTACTAGCACTAGCAACGCTAACAACAGGATAAATCTTGTTGTAGTGGTCGAGCGAGGCTTGTGCCACCGCCATTGCATCGAACTCGCCTTCTGTGATGACAAGCCGCTTGCCTCCAGCTCCAAAGCTTTTGCTACCAAAAGTCCTGACATCTTTAAAGTCTCCTACCGTATTAAATTGTTTAGGTAATGTTCTAGTCTTGTATGCTACTAGCTGTTCACCTTTATAATACGGGTAGTGATATGCAGTGATATTACGTTCACTATCATAGCTTACTCGTACACCAAAGTGCTCTGCTACTGTCTTAGTGATTCTACGATCTTGACAACCACGAGCATCACCTGTGTTAGCAGTGAATGTATCTACATCCCATGCTGATTTAACTACATTATCTAGAGGCATATCCTCTTCCTTTCCAATCTCTTTTTCATAATGGTTACAGACAAAGCAATAGCCGTGTCCGTCGTCGTACATAGTAAAGCCATCACTCGATGGACAAGCAGGACATTTAGTCTTACCTATTTCTTTACTCTCCGTATAATCTTTCTTCTTTTGCATGGCGTGTTACCTTTCTTTTATGCCTTGCTTTATTAGAGCGGTCATCTCTCTCTGCTTTCTGTTGTTTGTTATTAAACAGCACAAAGAAGTCATCATCGTCTATACGATCGTCATCCTCAAACGGATCATTTTTCTGTATCATTTTTTATTCCATTGTAACTATTAACAAAAGCTTTAGTCAGCATCCATTTCTCGCTACCTAAAGTTTTATTATAGTATACCTTTTCTTGGTTGTCATCAAGTTCAGTCAACACATTAAGATGTATCTGCCATTTTAACTCTAAGTAATTGAGAGCAGACTTGTCAGGTGCTTCTTCTAATATCTGATACTTAAAGTGTTCAGGGTTATCTGAAACCTTTTGTGCAGTATCAACACCAGATGATGCATAAGTTTTCCAGTTAGATTGTCTAACTCGTTTACCTTTACTGTAATTCCAGTAAGATTTCTTACCGACATAGCGTTTGTCTGTTTCTTTCTCAGTAATAAGATAGATAAAACCTTCCATGTCATAGGGTTGTAGCTCAAGCCTTGTGTCCCATTGACCGTGTGCGAGAGCATCTGAGCCTGTAGCTTGCCATGCTTTTTGATCAAAGGCAACACACACAGTGCCACCACGAGGGTTGACCCATACAGTCAAGTCACCCTCCCAGCCTTTCTTTAGCTTGAGTTTAGTTCTGAGGTTAGACTTACATCTAATCTCTCCGTGTTCCTCAGTAGTGATACCGACCCATCCTCCTGCATCTACATTAGATACTTCGGTGATGATAACATCTTCGTATCGCTGATGGTCTTCTACATTGGTAGTCATGTTACACCTCAAAGAAGTCAGTTGGATTACGTAGTATGTGAATACCGTTAGCCGTTTCCAGTAACTTCTCCTTCCATTTTACAATGCCGTATTGAGCACGCCATGCGGCTAATACTCTATGTTTACGGCGTTTCATAGGGACACCTGCAAGCATCTTCTCTGCTTTCTTTGGTCCAATCTTAGGCAACCCAGGCAAATTATCTGTAGGATCACCCTTAAGCATCTGAAGCCAATACAATAAGTCTGCTTTGTCTTCATCGATATCGTAGAATTCATTACGCTTTGGGTTGTAATGATGACCTACAATACAGTCTAAGTCTTTATCGATATGTACTACAGTGAAGTCAATTTCTTCTTTAGCACATTCAATTGCTTTGATGCGTACCATGTCATCAGCTTCCATACCATCAGAAGGTATAGCTAAGCCATCTTCAATAACACGTTGCATCAAAGGTCTGAATAGACTGGCATCTTTATGCGGGTCTTTACGATTAGCCTTATACTGTGGACACAACTCATAACGGAAGTTATCTTTGCCTCCACAATAAATTACTTGCTCATCAGACCATACAGGGTCTATCCAATTCTTTTGTAAGATAGCCTTGTAGTTATCTAATGCGCTGTCTACAGTTTCTTGTTGCCAAGCCGCTTGATATATACAGCTATCAGCATCTATAATTGCTAACATTATATGTGTCCTTTCTAGTGTACATCTGCGTAACAGCTACCAATGACACCATCGCCATCCATACACTGCACATTAAATTGTTTAGGCGCTTCTCTAAATGCCTCGATACAGATCTCTTTAACTCGTTCTGCATCAGACTCTTTAGCAACCCATGCCATCTCATCGTGATAGAAGATAACAGGGTATGCATCTAACTTTTCTTCAGTTATCTTAGCCATTGCATAACCCACAGCGGCTTTACAAGTAATAGCCTCTGCTGATTGTAACAAGTAGTTAAGCGATTGGTGTGCTGAAGACACATAGACTCGTCTACCATCAAGGCCAGGAATGAATGCATCTCCGTATCCATTCTTAGTCTGCTGAAAGATGTGGTCTAGCTTAGCCTTAATCTTAGCTAACCCAGGGATTGCTGATTGATACTTCTGTTTACTTGCGTTACCCGCTTTATCATCAGGCTTTCCTGTAAGGATAGTGCCTAGTTTCTTACCGCCACCTCCGAAGAGATAAGCGTATAGCCATCGCTTAGCATCACCACGACTACTGCCTAGAATGTTGGCGTTATAGCTGTGGATGTCACCGCTTGTTACTTCCTTAGTGAAGTCGTCATCACCAATGTAATGACACAAGGCTCTCATCTGATTACCAGCTGAGTCAGCACCAACTACTTTGTATCCGTCTTCACAGATAAAGAGACTACGCATCTCTTTGCCCCATGCCGCCTCGATACTAGGTAAGTTAGTGATTACTTCGTGTCGGGATCTGAAGGTGGGAGTACCGATAACCCACATTCGTCCATGTAGCCTGTCGCCCTTAACCGCATTAAGCCAGCCTTCGAGTATAGACCTTCTTGATCTTGTTGTGTAGTATCTGTCAATGTCTTTACCGATGTCTCCAAGCAGTTCGAGAGACGTTGTTGTGAGTTTAGGGCTTGTCTTATGGAATTCATAGCCAACTTTCTTATAATTCCAGTCATCTGGTTTCCATCCTATAGTATAAAGATACTCTTTAACTTCTTCCATGTTACCTAGCGTAACCTGTGTAGTATACTGACGCTGGAACTCTTGTTGTGGGTTCCAGTCATCTACTTCAGGCTCATGTCCAAGAAACTCTGTCAGTAGTCGCCTAGTTACAGCAGTAAAGTCACCTTTCTTTGTGTACTTAGCTGTCTTAGGTTGTTTGTCTACATAGATAGTCATCTCAGGTAGATTAGGATGCACACGGGATTCAATGTCAGATATCTCTTGACACATTTCTTCGTGTAGCTTGTTGGCTCCATCCATATCAAACAACCAGCCATTCATTCTTATCTTAGCTTCGAACACAGCGGCATCATGCTCTGCTCTAATACCTTTAGATATCAATGGCTTAGTACTGGATTGGTCTTTGAACTCCTTCATCAGGATCTCAAAGACTCTTGTGTTTAGCTCAACATCTCTTACACAGTATGTCAGCATCTCTTCCGAGAACTCTGACCAGTTATCAAAGCTTAACTTACTGTAGCCAAGATGTTCACCCCAACCACCAAGCCCATGCTTGTGTTTGCGCTTGTAGTTGAGTGTTTGGCTCATCATCCATGTATCATATAGCTTCTTGTCATAGAAGTCTATGCCGTACAGCTTAGTCAGTACAGCTAAATCATACCCAATGATGTTGTGACCGATAAGCGCGTCTGCATTAAGAAGAAAGTTAAGACCAGACTCAATGTCATCTGGCCTCCACTTGTATATCTTCTTAGTATCGACGTCTTGAGCAACAATACACCATACTTTGGTAGCATCAATGCCATCAGTCTCAATGTCAAATACTAGTCTCATGTGTTAGTCCTTTCCGTTCTCACATTTTGGACAGTTTAATTCGTCTGAGAGAAAGTCCAATGCCCCCTCATAATAGGGCGTTTTACAACGTTTACAATGATTAATAGTCCTTAACCTGTTCATAAAGTTGTTTGTTGTGTCTGGATAACCAGATTTTTGTTTCATCTGAGACTTCCCCGTCTTTGATTTCGGCGTATCCCATATACGCTGTAGCAAGTGCTGCACAAGTGGTATCATTTGTATCTAACCCGCAGTATCTGCTAGGCTCCTCGTGTTTGTGTTGTGAACAAGGTCTACCAATAGAGTCTGTGTGCTTACACTTAAACATCTCCATTAGCCTCTATCTTAGTGTCCTCATACGGTGCTACCGTACGCCTGTAGAATTCCATCTGAGCACCTGCCAATGCACCCATGACATCATTCATTGTCTGATAGTTGTATGGTTCCATGTGTTTAATGGCGAGTGCAATCAAGTACTGCAAGTCACCCGCTTGCATGTCAGGGCCAAAGCTTTCTAGCTCTTGCTCAAGCCACATAAACTTCTGACGGTTTTCTTTAGCAATATAAGGCATGTTACTTCCTTTCGTAACTAAATATTATATAGTTGTTATCATTAGATATTTCAGCTATCTCAACACGGTTATCTTTACCTACCGTGTCGAGTAGCCTCATCACATCTTCTCTTAAGCTTAACGCTTTGTCTCTTATGTATACTGCTTTATACATCGAGCTTGTCGTAGTCTTCATCCCAATTGCCATCATTTAATAGCCCAGCAACGTAGCTAACGCTATCACTATGAATAGACCCCATCAAGTTGTAACACTTGTTGTACTCATTGTACTGAAGATTAAGGTCTGTGCATTTAGTTTTACTCATAATGTCGTGATACGTTTCCGTAGCAAGATTAAGGCTCTTAGTGTATGTATCAAATCGTGCTTGCATGGTTTACTCCTCAGTAATAGTATGAGATTGCTTCTATGCAATCGTCAAGTTCAAAGTATTTCTCAGTGTAAATACTTTCATAGAATGGATGAACGTAGTCATCTCTGTCTGCCCAAAGTATAATTACTTTATTCTTCATGTGTGCAAACATAAGTTCCATCGCAGTACCAGTACCTCTACCGCTATCACGTCTTACGTCAGCTAATACAACAGTGCTATTAGCTATGTCTTGCATGTCCATCTTAAAGATACGTCTACAGGCTGATTGCTCATGTGTAGCTGTCTCAGATAGTTTAAGTTGGTCATGGAAGTCTACCCTACGAGTTGGATCTAACGAACTGATATCGTTCTTCTGAAGTATATCTGCCGCTCGAAGTCTCCAAGCTGTCATTCGTTTCTTGGTGCAGTCTTCCATTGGTCCTGCTAGGTATACGTAATTCTTCATTGTTTTTCCTTTCATTTTCAATGATATACGTCTTTAAGTCTTCAAGTCTTTTGACAAGAGCTATGTAGTGCTCCTGCCCTGTGCCACTAACGACTGTTTCTTTAGAGTATTGGTCAATGGCACTAGTGTATGCTAGTATCAGCGGATTCAAGTTCTCTCTTAAAGTCATCCATAGCCTCCTTAAGGTCGCGTCTTAACTCTACTACTATACTAACGTTATTATCTTCGTCTACTATAATAGCTTCGTCTTCCATTGCTGAGTAACATACGTCAGTAAACTGGATGAACACTAGGTTGTATTCATCCGCTGTAAGCTTACCGTATAACTCATGGCCACCAACTTCCTCAAAGAGAACTAGTATAGCTAACTCCAGCATACGCTGTGAGTCGTCTTCTTCTAGTTGCACTTCTATGTTTGTCTTCTTAGGTTTAAAGTCGATGACATCACCCATTAGAAGTCTACCTGTGCTTCGCCTGTGTCTTCACCTTCGATAACGTCAAAGTCTGTACCGCTACTTGGTGTGTACTCTTTGAGGTCTGTTACTTGTACCTTAGACAAGATAGAGCTAACGCCTTTACGACCTTGCATCTCATACGGGTACTGGAAGAGCATCACATTACCTACGCTACCGTTACCTACAATGTTACCGTCGATAGGCTTCTTGGCACCGTCTAGTACGTCAGGTGGTGTGTTATCGCTGTTATCTTTCTTTACAGCTTTACGCTTGACGTTTGCCTTGTAGAAGACACCGTCATCATCTTCTTCTGTTTTAGTAGTGATAAAGTACTCGTCTTTCCACTTCTTGGCTTCGTCTTTATCTCGTGTACGCATCTGTAGTTCCCACTGAAGTGTACCAAATGGGTCTACTGGCTTGACTAGCTTAGCCCAATGTAACTCAGCATCACGTACAATAATAGTTCTCTTTTCATCAATCATCTTTATAATCCTCTGGTTTAATTTCATTACTACATACATAGCATAATAGTTTGTGTGCTATTTCTATTAGCCTATCTGATATGTACTGTGTGTTTAAGCAGTGTTTACATGTTATCTTCTTCATCTATGTTTACCACTCTACAGTTCTCTACACCTTTCCTATTGATAAACTCTTGTGTAGCAAGCTTAATAGCTTCTGGTTTGTCTGCTGCAGTGACGAACACAATGTCCGTCACCCAGCCTTCAAGTTTTACCTCATACTTAGTCATTCGAGTTCCTCTGGTGTTGTGTTGTAGGTAATCAGGTAGTCAAGATACCACTTGGCTTTCTCTAGCTCTTGTAGCTTGTCATCCTTCTTACCGTACCGCATGAGGTACTTGTAGACCTGACCCATCAAGTGTGCCTCGACACCATCAAAGTCTTTTAACATGAACACCATCATGTCCATGTACTCGTACCCTGGCACTATCTCTTTGTAGTGCTTGGGGCTGATTGCATTGTTCTCTTCCATCTTATTTCCTTTCTAAGACATAAAGTAAGCGGTGAAGCAAGCCGTACTCCATAGTAGGCTGATTACCCATAAGATATCAATCGTTTTCATTTGTAGTTCCTTTCTATGACTTAAACTTACGTCCTCTGAAGAATACTATGAGGTTTACGGTTGTGTTGATAGTGAGGGCAGTGAGTATCCACCACTGCCACCACAAGAGATCTAGTCCACTACATTCTATCATCTAGCCATATCCCTGCCAGTAGACAGAAAGTAGTTATCAGGACTGGGAGTATTATGTAGTATACTGTCATGCCGCTAACCTCATAATTCTTTCTCTGTGTAGCCCGTAGTTCTCACTACTAGGCCAGTAGATGATTGTATCGTTACTCATGCCATCGCTATCATCTACAAACAAAACAACGACATTCCTTTCTTCGTTGTACAGCCATGTGGCACTCTTACTTGAGTAGACATGTAGGTGTCCTGTGTAACGTACCTGCATGTAGTCCTTGAAGTGGTTGTTATATACTTTACGCATTGTAGTGTCCTTTCGGGTTATGGTAATCTGGTTTGTTCTACTGAGCCTTCGAGGATACCGTTTCTTATTAAGGCATCTCGAACTACAACTGGAGCGTCTGCTCTGAGATAACTTACTCGTTCCCAGTCGTCCTCTTCGTAGGCTTTGTTTATCTCTTCTTCGTAGAAGTGATACTGAGCGGGTTCTCTTCTTGTTGTCATGTTAGTTTCCTTTCGACTACTACTATAGGGAACCTTAAAGGATACCCTTAATGATACCCTTTCCCCCTATAAGGGTGTGTTATAGGCTACGTAATAGTATTACGAGCGATTCTAAGTCAACTTGAGTGTGACATTCGTAGTCTCCTATGAGGATTTCTACAGTGTCACCGTATACGCCTCCAGCCATTCCAGAGCCGTCTTGGTAGTTTTGTACTATACTCACTCTTTTACCATCTTTAGAGTGTAATACTATTTGATTGTGGGGTAAAGTCATCTTATCACCTCTAAGTACTCATCTTGGTCGTAGTGGTAGTCTAGCTCATCTGCTACACGGTATTCGACGTCAGCGCACACTGTGTCATCTATAATACGGTATGTTACAACTGTACGATAGCCATCCACTAGTATGTCTCTGGTTACACCTTCAGTAGCACTGTGGTACTCCATGACGTCTTGTATGAACTTATACGCCTCGATGCTAGTGGTAGTCATAGTGAAGGTATCTTCACAGATGTCTACGACATCCCAGTATGCACCTTGCAGTTTAGTTAACAAGAAGTCTACGTTGTATTGGGCTTCGTAGTACCTTGTTAAGTTGTACTGCAGGGATACTGTGGGAGTTTCTTCTTCGATTGGTTGTACTATCATTGGTAGTCCTTTCTATGTGTCACGCCAGAAGGTGACGATACGTATTACAATTAGTACTATGCATAGTAATCCTAGTAGTTCAGGCATATTATACTTCCTCGATTAAGTTTTCTTTACGTTTACCAGTCCATTCCTTTGGTGTGAAGGCATAGTCAGTGAACCTTGGTAGTATCTTTTCAAGGTATGGGTAGTAGTATTGTTTATCATGTACTGCTGATATGATACGACTATTATAGCCTGTTTGATACCAGAAGTCACATTCGATTTCACCTGATGAGTCCATCCAGATATGTGATAGGTTAATTGGAAAGTCTTTAATCACATTTAGTGGATGACCTTGTACTCTTATTAGCTGTACGTTACGGAATCTCAATGAGCCTTGATTTATTTTGTACTCATGGATTGAGAGAAGGTTTTGCTCAGTAGCATCCATATAGCCATAACCATAGGCTTCACACGATGGTTTATGTTTACCTAGTGCGCTTAGCGTTTCTATAGTCTCAGGTGCTTGGAAGAATATATCAACGTCTCTACAGCCCCATCCGTGATGCCAGTCTCTTGGTGCGCCACCTGCGATATAGGCTATTGTACCTTCAGGCATTGTCTTTAAGAACTTCTTGAGCTGGTACTTAGCCGCATTAGCCTGAGCTATTGGTAGCATACCTGTTGAGAGGTCGGATTTTAGTTTGATTGGGTAGATGTACATTTTATGTTCCTTTCATTTGATGAACATAAGAGTTGAGAGGTAGCCATTATTAGCTACCCCTCTAGTTGATTAGAAGTCTGTTGAGGCTTCTACTGGTGACGCTGTATCTAGCATGTCGAAGTCAACACTTGTTGCTGGCTCGTATGTGACATGGTCTACGATCTGAACAGCCATCAGTACAGTCTTGGTACCGTTATGCGCTCTCGGTGAGGCATAGGTGTACACGATTAGATTAGCTTTAGTACCGTTACCGATTGGTTTATCGAACGGTGCTTTAGCCATATCAACTACTCTGATAAAGTTTTCTTTACCATCTTTGTTAGCTTCTGAACGGCTGATGTTCATAGCATAGTTACCGTTAGGCAACTGTCTAATCTTGTTGAACATCTTTAACTCATCGATACGGTCTTTTCCGAATTCAAGTTGAATATCGAATTGAGTGTTACCGAATGTGTTCTTTTCAGCTTTGTATACTTTTGCATAGTTAACTGAAACGTTACGGATGATAGTCTGTGTCATATTGATCTCCTTGAGTTATGACGATTAGAGACATGAGTGTCTCGAAAGATAGCCCCATGACAGAGCTATCTTAGGTGAGACTCCTGACTTGTTATGCACCTGTTCTTTTTCTTGACTCGATGATTTCTTCTTGAGCTTGCATATCTTCTGCGAGTTCACGTTCTCGTAGTTCTACTGATATGTCTTGGGCTAACGTTTCAAGTTCTCTGTTAGACATGTTAGTGATATCGATGGCTACCATTTGTTTATCTCCTTGTTTAGTTTGTCGTCAAGCTCTTTGATGAAGGGTGCAAATAACATAAAGATAAGAGCACCTCCGCCCATGATTAGGCATATCATTAGAATTGCGAATATAGCATCCATTATACTGACTTTCTTGCTAGATAGCGGTTGATACGGGTTCTGATAGTACTTGCGGCTACATTATAGTGTCTACCAATCCAGAAGCTACTCTTACCCTGTTGTTTGAATTCAATCATTTCTTCTGTATCTACATTACGGAAGGCTGGATTAAGTTCTCTGATACGTGCTCTTGGCTTACCGTCACCGTACTTCAATACAGCTTTAAGTTCACGGTCGATTGCATCCTTCCTATATTGCATTACACGGTCATTTACGCTGAATGTTTTAGCGCTTGCGAATAGAGCTTCATGCTCGGCAGTGATTGAAAGATAGTTCATTTACTTTACTCCTAGTTTAGATTTAAGTTCACGTTTACGGTAGTGTTCGGCGAGACCTTTGTCATGTTTACGCATGAGTTCTTCAACCTCTTTCTGTTTACTCATTGCGACTTCATACGCTTTAACTGCATCTGGATCAGATACAGTTTCTTTCATATTATAAGCTAGATTAGCAGTACGTCTAACTTCATCATTAGTGTTATTCCACTCGTTATTGAGTGCGATTGACATGCATTTCATGTGATTTCCTTTCATATTATCACACATAAAGACACTCCACCCCTGAGTTTACTCCACGTAAACCCAGAAGTATACTCAGAGTGGCCCTATTTAGGCAGTTTGCCTGCTTCTTTCCATCGAGAGGTGATCTCTTCTAATGCAATAAACATAATTTCGTCTACTACGTTAGAGAATTCGGCCACAGAGTGATCTGATAGGCCATACTGAGTAACCCAATCACCGTGTTGTCTCGAAGTGAAGTCTGCATCAAACTCCTCAACGACATCCGAGAATGCATCTTCTAGCATTTCTACTAGCTTTTGCGCCTCGACTGCTGTGTCAATGTCTATTTTCATGACATTATCCTTTCTTCCATACCTGTGTATGAACTCTTCGGTTGTGAGTACTTTATACATTAGTACTCCTTTCTAGGACATGATGTCCTTGAGGATGCTCCTGGGAGGAAACAAGAGCACCCACAAGGACACCCCACGCCAAAGCGCAGGGAGTCACAAGGGTTAGGCGAAGGAACCGCGAGACGGAGCTACCGTCCCAGGAGCCGCCACAGGATCAAGGGAGATCCCACAGAAGAACCCAGAGGCAGGTTGCTTACCGAACTGAGCCACCACAGGGAACACCTTGGTTCCAGCAGCACCCGCAGCACCCACTACGTCTATCAACGCTTGCGGCACAGGACCATCAAAGGCCATTGGCTTACACACCAAAGGCTTCTGCTGACCATCGAACCACACCACGAAGTCTCCCGAAGGAAGAACTTCAGAGGCCACAGGAACGGCACCCTGAAGGAAGCCCCGAACAGGCACGATTGCCACCGCTCTCATCTGTGCGGCAGAAGGCACAAAAGAGGTTGAAGCGAAGGTTGTAGCGGTTGAAAGATTAGTCATAGCGTGTCTCCTTTCAAGAGAACAAAGGGCAAAAGCGCCCGACAGGGAAACCAAAACGGAGACCCTTGAGGTGACCTAGCGGGAGAAACCAGGCCACCACAAGGATCCCCACCCGAAGGCGAGGAACCAAGGGAGAAACTACTAAGGGAGGCGAACCCCGCAGAACCAGACGGAGGGATCAAAGCCCCCGAAGACGCCAAGGCAGACAGGCAAGGCCGAAGACCGAGACAGGCGAAGGCAATCAAAGAACACCGACACAGCCTCACGAGGCACAGAACGAGGCACCCAGACCCAGCGGGAAGGACCACCAACGAAGGAGACCGAGCAGCCACCGAGAGACCAAGCAGGCACCGAGCGAGACGGACAACCCGCAGGCACGGGAGAGCCAGCCGCCACCCACGGCCCCAGCGAGGAGACCACAACAGGCGCACCCCACGCGACCGAGCGAACGGGCGAGAGGGAAACGCCAGCGCGGGGACCGAGCCAGACGGCACCCCAAGCAAAAGAAGAACAGGAAGACGCAGAAGAAGAAGAAGAAGCCATAACAAACACCCCAAGAAAGAGAGAAGAAGGAAAGCCAGACGCACCGCGCGAAAGACCACAGGGGGGACCCCGAAAGACAGAGGGGGTAACCCACACCGCTCCACATCTTTTAGACACACAGAGAGAGTAGTAATTTTATAATAAATAACACACCCTTATAGGAAAATTTAGAGGACACCTAAATGGACAACAAAAGAAAGCTAGAACTAGCCAAGGAGTTATCAAAACGTAAGCAACTACAGGCATACAAAGATGATTTTGAACTATTTTCTAAAGAACAAATAAGAATTATTACTAAGAACGCTTCTTCGGGCTTCGTTCCCTTCGAGTTTAACCAAGCACAAACTGTTATTAATGCACAGCTAGAAGAACAGTTAGAGCAAACTGGGAAGGTCAGAGCCATCGTACTCAAAGCGCGACAGCAGGGCATCAGCACCTATTGCGCCGCTAGAGTCTTTTGGAAGACGTTCTTCACACCTTACACTCGTTCAGTCGTTATGGCGCATGATAGTGCCACTTCGGACGCTCTTTTCAACATGTCTCGTAATATTATTGACAACATGGAGGAGCCACCAGCGCTAAACAAGAGTAATGCTAAAGAAATTTTATTCGAACACAACAAAAGCGGTTATAGACTGTACACGGCTGGCGCTAAAGAGGCTGGACGAGGAACTACACCTACAATTGCTCATCTCTCAGAGGTTGGATTCTGGCAGTTTGACGAACAGATACTGGCAGGACTGTTTCAAGGTATATCTCAAGAAGCGGGAACTGAAGTAATACTTGAAAGTACCGCCAATGGTGCTTCGGGGGAGTTCTATCGCCTGTATCAAGGGGCAATGAGAGGAGAAAATGAGTACATTCCTATTTTTCTACCTTGGTTTATCACAGATGAGTACCGTAGAACAGCACCAGAAGGAATGGAGCTAACAGAAGAAGAGTGGGAGCTACTAGAAAAGTACGATTTAGACAACGATCAGTTATACTGGAGGCGTTTAAAGATAGGGGAGTCGGGGGAACGCAAGTTTAAGCAAGAATACCCTAGTAGTCCTGAAGAAGCTTTCTTAGTTACTGGTAACTCTGTCTTTGATCAAGAAAAAGTCAATAGTATTGTTGTACAGGCTCCAGATTACATCAGACACTTTGATGAAAAGAGTAATTACTTCGAAGATGCTAGAGAAGGCCACCTAGAAATGTGGATAAGCCCTAGTTTTGACGATAAGTTTATAATTGGCGCTGATGTGGCGCTAGGCGTAGGACAAGATTACAGCACAGCGGTGGTATTAAATGCAGAGAGAGAAGTATGTGCGCTTTTTAGAGACAATTTCACGGATCCAAGTAATTTTGGTGACATTCTTTTTTATCTTGGCAGGTATTTTAACAATGCTCTATTAGCAGTAGAAAGTAACTCCTTGGGAATTGCTACTCTCAATAGATTAAAGCAAATGAATTATATAAACCTGTATTATCAAACTAAAGCGGCTAGTCTTTTAGACGAAGAGGGTGGTAAACCAGGTTTTAGAACTACAGTTGCCACTAAACCTATGATTATAGGAAACCTTAAACGAGCAATCGAAGAAGAAGACATACGGATAAGTAGTGACATAATAGTAAGTGAGTTAAGAACTTATGTAGCGGCAGATAACGGCTCTACAAACGCTCTCTCAGGAAACTTTGATGACTCTGTCATGGCTCTGGCTATAGCATTCGAAGCCTATAGGACACATCAACACAAACTAACAAGTGATACAGTGTCTTGGCGAGATCGAACAGGACATGTTGAACAGGAGAATACGCAATGGCTATAAGAGGTGATGAAAATCATCCAGGACTAAAGAATCTAGTCTCTATCAAAGACAGTGAAATGGCTGATGAGTGGAGAAAGAGAGGTCTAGAAGTCAGGAGAAAGAATAAGGAAAAGCGAGAGCTAGCTAAGCAGACTATTGTCGCTATGAAAGAACTCGGAGACGAAGCACCAGACGCTATGGCGGCACTAAACTTTGTTTTAGTACAAGCCATGGAAGATAATGATACAGATCAAATTATAAAGGTAGCTAGTATACTCGCTGAGTATCAGGCACCGAAGTTAAGCAGACAGGATGTAACTCAAACAACCCTTGATGCTTCAGACTTATCAGATGAAGAGTTACAGTTAGAGCTAGATAAGCTCACTCTTCAGTAAAGGATACTACCGTTGTCCTCACTTAGTCTGGGCCGCTAAGGGTAGGAAAGGCCCACTTATGAAAAGAAAATTTGATTTCAGTAGAATAAAAAAGAAAAATAGATATGGAAAGGACAAATATAAAAGTCCAGTAGTGGAGGGATATAATGTCAGTAGAAACTTTCCTCAAGTGGAAGATCCTCCCAAGGTTCATGATGTTGGCAAGCACACTAATGTCTTGGCGGTGCGCTGAGTGGTTCATGGATTTGCCAGACCCCACAGGAGCACAATCAGCTTTTGTATCAGTCGTCATGGGAGTTATGACAGGCGTATTTGGGATATGGATGGGACATGAGCAAAAGTAGTCCTTGTATTAAAGTTTGCAAATTAGACTCTGACAAAAAGTATTGTATTGGTTGTGGAAGGACAATAGAGCAAATAGCTAACTGGGGAAAAGGAAATGCCAAAGATAAGTGATAACACAGAGGTAGCATTACCATTAAGAAATATTATAAGTATGGTTGCTGCTGCAAGTGTTGCTACTTGGGCTTACTTCGGTATTATAGAAAGATTAAATCAAATAGAAACTAACATCACAATGATGAAGGCTGACTTAGGTCAAAACACTGAGTTTAGAATTAAGTGGCCTCGCGGAGAGATGGGCTCGCTTCCTGCAGATAACGAGCAGTACATGCTGATAGAGCATCTTGCAGGTGAGCTAGAGAACCTAGCAACAGAGATAGAAGAAGGTAGAGCACCATACGATCAGCAACAAAAGTTGACTCTAGAGTTCTATGAGAAAAGAATAACAACACTAGAAGCACACATAGAAAAGTTGCGTAATGGAGATCACTGATGGTAGAAACTCTTTTCGTCTTATTTTTGACTCTCGGTGGTGAAGCAAAAGAATGGACGCCACACTTTAGTTTATCAGATTGTCTTGCGGTAAAGCGTAAGATTGATCGAAGTGTAGGTACGGGACATTTATACAGTTGTAAAAAAGAAAAAGTAGCCCTTGAAAAAAATGGCGACAAGTATGTTATTACAGAGTTTGTGGAGGAGTAAATGGCAAGAATTGAAGTCGGTGGAGAAACCTTTAGTGGTTTCAATAAACCTAAAAGAACTCCAAATCACCCTACTAAGTCTCATGCTGTTGCAGTAAAAAACCCAAAGACAGGTAGACCTAAGTTAATTAGATTTGGCGCTCAAGGTGCTACAGGTAGTCCTGATGGAACGCCTAGAAATAAAGCTTGGAAAGCAAGACACCAAAAGAATATTGATAAAGGTCCGATGAGCGCGGCTTATTGGGCTAATAAAGTAAAGTGGTAGATCATAAAACCCAGGAGTGGTAAATGACAAGTGTAGGAAGATATCAACAGGTCAAACCTGTACAATCGGTTAAGAAGCCAGTAGAGCGTAAAACTCCACTGTCTCAGCCTGGAAGCAAAGGCTTTAGCCAAAAGGTTATGGAAGGCAGTAAGCCTGTCTATAGTGGCACAGGCGGTAAACTGTAATGAGCAATAGATATAAAGAAAAAGTTGATGATGAGCAGTTAATTAATCTGATCGAGCAAGGTATTTCTAATGCCGCAGGTGATTGGCTTAATAGCTCAGACTTAACAAGAGAGCGCTTAAAGGCGACTTATGAGTATGCAGGTGTAGCTCAAGAGCATTTGACTCCGCAAGGTGTTAGTACTATTGTTGACACTTCTACTACTGAGGTAGTCGAAGCATACACAGCTGTTCTTTCAGATTTATTTTTATCTAATAATAAGATTGCTAGATTTGTACCTTATGATGACACTCCAGGCGCTTTCAAAGCAGCTAAGGATGCATCTAACATTGTCAACTACTGTTTATTTAAAAAGAATAAAGGATGGGAACTTCTTCAAACATGGATGAAGTCTGCACTGCTTTGGAAAAATGCGGTGATACGTTGGGACTACGTTGAAGACTTTGATTATGTTATAGAAGAATACGAAGAAATTGACGAGGCTAAGCTTGATGAAATTCTTTCAGATGAAAATTTAGAAATCGTCAACGAGCTTACGCTCAATCCACTATCAGAAACAATCTCTTACGTTGATGTTCGCTTACGCAAACGCATTGATAAGAGCAGAATTAAAATAGAATGTATTCCACCAGAATCATTCAGGATTTCAAATGAAGCAAAAGATATTGAAGATGCTGTCTTTGTTGGCATCCAGTCAGAAATGTCTCGTTCAGACATTCGGAAGTATTACCCAGAGTGGGGAGAAAACATCACAGAAGATGAGTGGTCTCGCCTTGGAACTGATACAGATTGGCTTGGAAGCGGTAAATACAGTGAAGACGTTGCTGCACGAAAAGATATTACAGGTCAAAGATATTGGCAAGGATATGATAGCAACGGCACGTACTATACTGAAGCAAATCAAGAAGTAACTCTTACTGAGTCTTGGATTAGAGTAGACCGCGATGGCGATGGTATAGCAGAATTAAAACATTTTATTACAGTAGACAATCATATTCTATATGAAGAAGATGTAGAGTTTGTACCTCTTGCATCTATTGTGCCAATTGATATTCCACATGAGTTCTTTGGTTTGTCTATGGCAGACTTTACTCGTAGTAGTACTCTAGCAAGTACAGCTATTCTTCGTGGATTCGTAGAAAATACTTATCTCACTAACTATAGCCCTAAGCTGGCAGACCCTAACGTAGTAGACTTTAGTGCTCTGCAGAATATGAAGCCTAAACAGATTATCCCAACTAACGGTAATCCACAAGGCGCTGTAGCACAAATGGCACCTGAAACTATTTCTACAGGTACTGTACCGCTTCTCGAACATCTACAAATGATTAAAGAGCAAGCGACAGGTATGTCTAAGGCCGCGCAAGGATTGAATGATACACTATATGTATCAGGAAACTCTGAGCAAAAACTTAGCGCTGTACAATCAGCGGCACAAAAAAGAATCCAGCATATCGCGCGTAGATTTGCGGAAACTGGCTTCAAGCGGTTGATTGCGGGTGTATACAGAACTATGTATATGAATATGAAAGGTAAACAATCTTATGCGTTAGATGGAGTGTATGGCTCAGTTAATATGGGTGAACTACCTTCTACTATGGACGTAGAAATTTATCTTGATATTGGTGAAAACTCTAATTCATCTATGATTAATAAACTTAGTAAAGTAGGTCAAGAAATATTACCTGCATTAAATCAACAAGGCGCTGGAATGGCTATTAGACCAGAAGCACCTGCTGTATTAGCAACTAAGCTTATTGAAGCAATGAATTTAGACAGTAATGATTTTCTTGAAGATTATACTACAGATGAGTTTAAACAAAAGGCTGAAAAAGTTTTACAAGATCAAACAAAATCATCTCAAGCGCAACAACAAATTGAACAGCGCAAAAGAGAAGCTGATACATCACTTGCAGAAGCAAATGTTAGATTTACAGATGCACAAAGCAAAAACACTATGGACGATAATTCTAAACAGTTGGCAGTTGCTATTGATAGACACTTCCAAGAATGGGCAGACTTATCTGTTAAAGCAGTTAAGGAAGGTGCAGAATTACCTGAGCATCCTAATTTTGATCAAATACTTATGATGGCAAGGCAAGTAATTCAGCCTGCACCGCCACAACAACAACCTATGCCACCACAGGCACAGGAAGGAAAAATGTAATAATGGATAAATACCGTAAAACAGCTGAGACGAAGCTAGGTAATAAGAAATCATACGGTAATCATAAAATACATCCTGAAGAATTAGCGCGAAGGGCTCATGTAAAGGGTCACTTCGCCGCTAAAGAACGCGATGAATTTTTTGATGAAGTATACGGTGAGGTTCTTATAGACTACTTTATTGAGTGGTTAAAAACAGAACCGCATGAAACTAAATCTCGTGAGTTTCTCTACTCTTCTGCTATGGCACTAGGAAGTGTCAAAGAGAAAATGACAAACTTTGAGATGTATGGGAAGAACATCCCGCACCTGATGGAGGACAACGATGGCGAAAAGAATAATTGATTACGAACAGCTAATTAAAAATTATGAAATAATGATTGAAACACTTGAGTATGATTCAATGCGTAGCGGTGGAAAGGCTAAGCTTAATGCGCCAGTGCTTGCTAATATGCATGATCTTAAAGATCGTTATACGGAAAGGTTAGCTAAACCTGTAACAAAAACAGCTCCTAAAAAGGGAGGTAATTAACAATGGTTAATCCTGAAGCAAATACAGACTCTACCCCTATGGATGATTCTAATGCAATGGACAATAGTCAAACTGAAGAGGCTTTGCTGGCTGACATTATACGAAACTCTGATTTCGTTGATACTCTACCCGATGAGCAAGTTCCACAGTTAGACGCGGAAGACTCTGATTATGAAGACCCAAATGAATCAGACGAAGCCGATAATGAAGAAGTTGAAGAAGAAGAAGAGATTGAAGAAGAAGAAATAACGGATGCGGATGATGAGTCTACCCAAGAAGCCGATGTTTATGCTCCCGATGATCTTGACTTAGAATCGCAAGTACTTGTCAAAATTGATGGCGAAGAAGTTGCGGTTTCTTTTAGTGATCTTATTAAAGGTTACTCTACTGAACAACATCTATCTAACAAGGGTCGTGAACTTGGTGATGCAAGAAAAGAAATGGAAGAAGAGTACAGTAGTAAAGTTAATGAAATTAACTCTATGGCTCAAGCTTCAGCTGCAGTTCTATTTGAATCAGAACAACAGCACTCTAAAGAATATCATGAAATCGAAACAGCTATTCAAAGAGCTCGTGACGAAGGTGACACTTATGAAGTTAATGAATTAAAAGACAAGCGAGAACAATCCCAAAAGAATTATTGGGATGCACGTAATAAGCGTGAATCAATTGTAAAAACAATTCAACAACAAACAGAACAACAGCAAGAAAAAGCATGGGAAGAACAATTATCTTACTTTAGCGAAGCCATTCCTAATATGATACCCGACTTCGATCAAGGAGTTGCAATGTCAATTAGAGAGTTTGCTATTGAAGAAGGAATTTCTCCTGAATTACTTGATACTGTAGCAGACCCTGTAATTATTAAATTTGTTGATGATTATAGACGTTTGAAACAAGGTGTTACTAAAGGCGCGGCTCGGCGTAAAGTTACTAATGTAAAGAAAGCTCCTATTCGTAAAGCAAAGACTAGAAATCAAAAAGAAATTGATGCTAAGTCACGAGTAAGAGAAAGAGCATTTAGCGATGACGCCAGCAGTGAAGATCAAATGGATTTTTTAAGAGGACTTGCAGAACGCTCTTTATCAAAAATTTAATACCTCGGAGGTATAATTTAAAATGGCTAATAATTTAGGCGTACGCGGAACTGGTGGCCCACAGGGACCAACACGCGGTACAGGCAAAGATGTTTCTCAGCGGGAAGATCTTGCTAACTTTATCACGATGATTACTCGTGATGAAACTCCTTTTACTTCTTCTATTGGAAAAGCAAAGGCAACTGCTATTTATCACGAATGGCAGACAGACACACTAGAAGCTCCAGGCAACTCACGGGTTGGCGAAGGCACAGACTATATCGCACCACTTGCTGCTGGCGGTACAGGAACCCCTACAGTAGGCGACAAGTTTGCCGTATCTGGACCTAACCGTACACGTTTGGGTAACTATACTCAAATTAACGGTAAGACAATTGCAGTATCAGGAACACGTCGTGCAGTCGATCAGGCTGGCGTAGCAGATGAGTATGCTTATCAGCTAAAGAAGCGTGGTACAGAACTACGTCGTGACGTTGAGTTTGATATGATTCACTCAATGAACACATCAGGCGCTGTTGGCGCACAGAATGCAGATGCACGTGCCGCTGGTGGATATCAGTCATTTATCAACTCAGCAACAACTGTTGACTATGTTGGTGAATTCCAAGCTCCTTCTGCTGCAACAACAGGTCCAGGTACAGATGCAGACGGTACAGCTGTTCCACGTTCAACTATTGCTGGAGCAGCAATTGCACCAGATCGTGATCCACTTGCATTAACTAACATTGATAGTGTTATGCAAAAGATCTACGAACAGGGTGGTAAGGCAACAAAGATTATGCTTTCACCAAAACTACGTCGTGACTTCTCTGACCTGATGGTTGGTGATACAGGTGTACAGCGTAACATTGATGCATCAGGCAAGCTTCGTCAGTCAGTAGATATCTACATGTCAGACTTTGGTGATCTTATGGTAGTTCCTAACTACATCATGGGCTTGACAAATAACTTTGCGTTTAAAGGTGACAACAACGTTGCTCACAATAACGCAGGTGTTACTAACCTTGCTAACTTCTCTGCATTGGTATATGATCCAATGTGGTTCGCAACAGCCTATCTGCGTCCTCTCGCAGAGGTTGATGTAGGTCAGCAGGGTGACTCAACCAAAGGTATGATGGTTGAAGAATGTACTCTTGAAGTACGTAACCCACTTGGTTGTGGTGCTATCTACGGCCTCGAATAGGTTTAATAGAAGGGGGAAGCTTAAGGGCTTTCCCCTTTTTTAATTATAGGAGAGTAGATATGACTAATAAAGTATCAATGCCAGCTTCAAGACCTAGTGCGCTAGAAAGAGCATTAAATAGAAAAAATAAATACCCTACAGCAGAAAAATCACGTCAAATAGCAGAAAATAAAATGAAAAAAAATGCACAAAAAAGAGAACAAGCAATAAAAGATTCTGGTTATTCTAGTGGTGGTAAAATTAAAATGGACGCACAGTATAAATCTGCTGGCGGCACAATTTTTAAGGGAAGATAGATATGGCACGCGATATATCGGATGAAGAAAAAGAACGGATTAATAAAGGTATTGATCCTAAAGCAGCACGAAAAAGACTTGCTGATAAGGGAACTGAAAGTGGCGGTTCATTAGCAGGTCCGTTAGGAATGCTAGAAAAAAAATTAGATAAGCCATTAATAGAACAAGATGAACGTACTAGAACAGGTAAACTTGATCCTTATGATGGTAAAATACTACTTGAAGATATGGCAGAAAAAGGCCCATTAAGCGCTGGCTTAATGAGAAAATCACAAGGCATGCAATCAGGGGTAGCCTACCCAACAAATAAACCGTTACCAAGAAGCCTTGCTGGACAAGCTCCTGAAGACACTAACAGACCTCAATTCGATAGTGTTGGTGATATGTTTAGTAACATGTTTAGTAAAAAGTAGGAGACAGTTATGAAAATTAAATCAGGTGATACTTTATCACAAATTGCTAAAAGTAAAGGAATGACACTTAAATCCTTGCTAGCGGCTAACCCGAGTATTAAAAATGCTAACCAAATTAAAGTAGGTCAAAACATTGTTATCCCACCTAAAAGTATGCAAGCAGGTTCAGCTTCAAAAAATCCTTATGAAGGAATGACACGCACTGAAATGAATATGCTTAATCATAAAAATAAAAATAAAGGTGCTCAAGAAGCAGTCACACGTACAGCTCAAATGCAACAAAAAGACGGGGCTGGACGAACTTCACCAAATACTACAAAGGCTAACAAAGTAAAAGCAAGTAAGCCAGGAAGTATAGAAACTCTTAAAGCAGATGCAATGGCAAAAGTAAAAGCAGCAGAAGCAAAAAAGAAAAAACAAGCTAAAGTAGATAAAATGCGCATGGGTAGAGGCGCAGTATAAATATTTAAAAACAAATTATAGGAGTACAGTAAATGCTAGTTATTAAACTTGCTAACGGGAATACTTACCCCGCAGAAACATGTATATGGCGTACTACGTCAGTAAGCACAGGTGGTTATAAAATCACTCACTTTACACCCAATAGTGCGACAGTAGCAGTCGGTGCCGCACCCGCAGTAGTTGGTACTACAGGCGCAAGACTTGGGTATATTGGAAAGTCAGGACGCTTTGTATCTTATACAGAAGCACCTTAATTAGGTAAGAGGACACAATGGCAACAAATAATGAATTTAAATTCCACAGTGGTACTGTAGGAAAAAATAAAAGTATTCATGCAGGATTTGATTTAGAAACTCAGGAATGGGAAGCTAAGCAAGACATTACAGAATATATTAATCATGCTAAACTCGAAAGAGATAAACAAGATTACTTCGGTAAACGTACAGATGGCTATCGAAAGATGGCAACTATACCTGATATTGTAGCAATTAAAATACTACAAGACCATAAATTAGATCTACATGATCCAGAGTTTATGGGCAACCCTAGTAACTTAACACGATTAAAAAAGATTCTTATGTCTGAATATTCTGATTTGCTAGTTAATACTTAATTAGGA
>Ga0208950_1000289_pt1 | contig 27344 bp, 36 predicted proteins | sample AOAMet_54_BLW_10_2_FD_188234 | JGI IMG/M metagenome (GOLD analysis project Ga0208950, IMG submission 188234) | Ammonia-oxidizing marine microbial communities from Monterey Bay, California, USA - CAN11_54_BLW_10 (SPAdes) | ecosystem: Environmental > Aquatic > Marine > Intertidal zone | place...
CTAAGATTGCTAATGCAAACTTTAGTTTATCAGGTAGTATTACAACAAGTAATACATTTTATATAGATGCAAATACAGAAGTAACTGGTAATGTTACAGGTAACTTTAATCCAAACTTACCAGACTTAATAGCAGATGATGAATTAACTATTAAGCCAGCATACTTACTAGATCTTTCTAGTGAAACAACAGTTAACGGAGTTATATCTTTAATTAACGGCAAGAACCAATGGTTTAACCTTAGTTTAAAACCTGGTACAACTGATGAGATTTATATCACTAGTGATGACCAAACGCAATATAGAATTATTAATGATCCACAGGATACAGTAGACTCATTTGGTGCTTTAGGTTTTACAACAGGCACACATGCAACAAGGTCAAATAATACAATTAAAGCAAAATTAGAACTTTGGATGGATAAAGTATTAAATGATGAGAAAGTAAACATAATCAATGATGTGTTCGTTAACAACAAGTACAGTGATAGTGCGAATGTTCAAGCAATGGGTACATGGCAAATTAATGTTGATACAACTAATGGCGAGATTAACTTCGACAGTAGCGATGAAGCAGGCGGATTTGCAGAACTAGTTAATAGATTATACTTTAAAACTAACGATCCTGATAAAAGAGGATTGGTAACAATTAAAACTAATATTGAGATGCTTACAACTCAATCATTAGAATCAGGGCAATCAGAAACATTTTATTCACAGCCACAGCAATTAACAATTGGCTCTGGTACAGGTATTGCTCTTACAGACTTAGGTACTGATGCAACTGCTATTGATACATTGTTTATTGACTACTCCATTGTTGGTAGTGCTTTAGACGGTTCTAACAGTGCTGTAACAAGGTACTACAATCAAACTGGTACATTATTTTACAATGGTAATCCACTTGCAGGAACAGACGCTGACGGCAATGTTTCTGGATCGGTTTCATTACAAGATGTATCAAGTTCATCACACGACACTAACTTAACCACTGGTAACGCATATTACTCCGGGTCCATTGAATTTAGCGGCGCTATTGCAAACGGTACTGTTTCAATTTCAGCTGATAACAATGTTGTTCCACCTACTAGTAATGCAGTAATGAAATATGTTGTTCGTAAGTGGAAATCTCAATAAAGAACTAGAGTATGTTCGATAAAACCACCGATGTTGAAAAACGTCTGAAGGAATTCAGAGAGATTAGGCGCGAATCAAAAACAGAAGCAGATGTACTAGAACACTTTGCTGAAATTAAAATTCACAACAGATACTTAGACTATTGGACTCCTAAAGATTGGATGGCTCCTTTTGATATTATTGAGAATGGTTATTTTTGTACCACAGGAATTTCTATACTGCTATACAACGTTTTATCGAATTTAAAGTTCATAGATCCGAGTAAAACAGAGTGGAAAGTGATAAGTAATCATGTTACAGGAAAAGATGGAGCAATCTTTATATCCGATGGATATGCTTACAATCTGAGTCCTGGAAACAAGATATTATTTGTAGAAAACGAAGACAAGTATATCGTACTACAGGACTTAAAAAACATAGAAGTTCCTATTATTTAATCTTGACATTGGATCAAAATGTGCTATAATAGGAATAAGATACAGAACATTTTACAGGATATACAATGCAGGTACAGAAAAGAGACGGACAACTTGAAGACTTAAATATTGATAAGTTACACAAAGTTGTTATGTATGCCGTCGAAGGCATAACAGGAGTTAGTGCGTCAGAAGTAGAAATTAACTCACACATCCAGTTTTTCGATAAAATTACATCAACAGATATTCAAGAGACCCTTATTAAAAGTGCGGCAGACCTCATTAGTGAAGAGTCACCGAACTACCAATACGTGGGCGGAAGACTTATCAACTATCATTTAAGAAAGGAAGTTTACGGTACTTTTACTCCTCCTTGCTTATGTGACATTATCGATAAGAACATTGATATAGGATTTTATGATGCTGAGTTTACTGAGCTATACACTAAAGCAGAAATAAATCTATTACAAGAATACATAGACCATTCTAGAGATGAGTATTTGACTTATGCGGCTATGGAACAATTCCGTGGCAAGTATCTAGTGCAGAATAGAGCAACAGGTGAAATATTTGAAACACCACAAGTAGCATATATAATGATTGCGGCTACATTGTTTAGCAAGTACCCAACAGAAACTAGAATGAAGTATGTGAAAGCATACTATGATGCTATCAGTACTTTTAAAATATCTTTGCCTACGCCAGTAATGGCAGGTGTGCGTACACCACAACGACAGTTTAGTAGTTGTGTGCTTATTGAAACTGATGACAGTTTAGATAGCATTAACGCAACGTCTAGTGCCGTAGTTAAGTATGTAAGTCAAAAGGCAGGTATTGGTATAGGTGCAGGTAGTATTAGGGCAATTGGTTCTAAAATTAGGAGCGGAGACGCAACTCACACAGGAGTTATCCCCTTCTATAAACTATTCCAATCAGCAGTTAAGTCATGCTCACAAGGCGGAGTAAGAGGCGGAGCGGCTACATTATACTATCCTATTTGGCATTTAGAAATTGAGGATATGCTAGTACTAAAGAACAACAAAGGTACAGAGGACAATAGAGTACGTCATATGGACTATGGTGTACAATTTAATAAGTTAATGTACGAAAGATTATTAAGTGGTGGAGACATTACATTATTCTCACCAAGTGATGTTCCAGGGTTGTATGATGCATTCTTTAATGACCAAGAAGAATTTACAAGATTGTATGAACAAGCAGAAGAACGCACAGACATTAGATACAAGACTATATCAGCAGTAGAGTTGTTCAGTAACTTTGTACAAGAAAGAAAAGACACAGGCAGAATTTACTTAATGAATGTTGACCATGCAAATACACATGGTGCATTTATAGAATCAGAAGCACCAATTAAACAAAGTAATCTTTGTTGTGAGATTAACTTACCTACTAAACCGTTATCACATATCAATGATGAAGAAGGTGAGATTAGTCTATGTACATTAAGTGCAATCAATTGGGGTGCAATTAAAAAGCCTGAGGACTTTGAAAAAGTATGCGACTTAGCAGTTAGAGGATTAGACGAATTGCTAGACTATCAGGAGTATCCAGTAATTGCCGCAGAACTTAGTACTATGAACAGACGCCCACTAGGTGTTGGTATTATTAACTTTGCATATTGGTTAGCAAAGAATGACACAACATATCAGGATCCTAACTTAGAGTTAGTTGACGAATGGGCTGAAGCATGGAGTTATTTCTTAATTAAAGCAAGTGCAGACTTAGCCGTTGAGAAAGGAAAGATTGCTAAGAATTTAGAAACAAAATACGGGCACGGTATTACACCTAACCAAACGTACAAAACAGACGTTGATGAGTTAGTTAAGCACAAAGAAAGACAAGATTGGAAAGGATTGCGTAAGCAACTTAAAGAAACAGGTATCCGTAATTCAACACTAATGGCACTTATGCCAGCAGAAACATCAGCACAGATTAGTAACAGCACAAACGGTATTGAACCACCACGCAGTTACATTAGTGTTAAACAAAGTAAGCATGGTGTACTTAAACAAGTAGTGCCAGGCTACCCAAGACTTAAAAATAAATATGACTTACTGTGGGATCAGAAGTCACCAGAAGGCTATTTAAAGATTATGGCTGTTCTGCAAAAGTACATAGATCAAGGTATTTCGGTAAATACATCTTACAATCCAGAACACTTTGAAGATGAAAAGGTTCCGATGTCTGTTTTGCTACAACATCTTATAATGTTTTATAAATATGGTGGCAAGCAGTTATACTACAACAACACATACGATGGACAAGGCGAGATAGATATCAATAAAGATGATGCACAACAATCGTTACCCACCACTACATTTGTAGATGATGAGGATTGTGAGAGTTGTAAAATATAACAAAAGGAAACTAAGATTTGCAAAAGCAAAAGAAAAAGAAAAAGATGAGCGTACTAGATTTAACAAACAAAACAGACCACACTAAAGCAAAAATGTTCCTAGATGCGAATGGAACACCTGGCGTACAACGTTTTGATGTTGTTAAATATAGACAGTTTGAAAAGTTTACAGAGAAACAATTAGGTTTCTTTTGGAGACCTGAAGAAGTTGACATCGTAAAAGATGCCAAAGACTTCAAAGACCTAACGGATTTTGAGAAGCATATTTTTACTAGTAATTTGAAAAGACAAATATTACTAGATAGTGTGCAAGGTCGTTCACCTAATCTTGCTTTCTTGCCTATAGTAGGAATACCTGAGTTAGAGACTTGGATTGAAACTTGGGCATTCAGTGAAACAATTCACAGTAGAAGTTACACACATATTATCAGAAACGTATATCCAGACCCAAGCAAAGTTTTTGATGAAATGACAAAGATGAAACAAATTACCGATTGTGCTGATAGTATTACATCAACATACGATACACTCATACAACACAATTTATTAAGAGAACGTGGACTAACAAGTTACAATGAATACGAGCATAAGAAAGCATTATGGTTATGTATCATGAGTGTAAACATACTTGAAGGTGTACGCTTTTATGTATCATTTGCATGTAGTTGGGCATTTGCAGAACTTAAAAAGATGGAAGGTAATGCTAAAATTATTAAGTTTATTGCTAGAGATGAAAATGTGCATTTGGCTAGTACACAAACAATGTTAAAATTATTACCTGCAGACGATAAAGACTTTGCAAAGATCAAAGAAGAAACAAAAGAAGAATGTAAAGCAATGTTCTTAGATGCAGTAGAGCAGGAAAAAGCATGGGCAGACTACTTGTTCAAAGACGGTAGTATAATTGGTCTTAATGCAGAACTACTAAAGCAATACATTGAGTTTATTGCAGGCAAACGTATGAGAGCGGCACAAATTGAAACAGATTTCAACACCGGCACAAATCCTTTACCTTGGACACAGAAATGGATCAGTGGCGGAGAAGTACAAGTAGCACCACAAGAAACTGAAATCAGTAGTTATGTTATTGGCGGCACAAAGCAAGACGTAGACAAAGATTCATTTAAAGGATTTAGTTTATAATGCCCGGTGTAACCAGAGTATTACAAGATGCCGCCGGCGGAACTAATATGGGACCAGGGGCACCTACTGTAAAAACAGAAGGCAAAACTACATCAGTTATCAACGATAAACAAGCACCACATGGAGAAGCACCTCACGTTTCTGCTACATTAGTGAAGTCAAGTAGTACTGTGTATGCTGAAGGCAAGTTAGTTACTAGAGATGGTGATAGTGCTTCGTGTGGTCATACAACAAATGGTTCGGGTACCGTATTTGCAGGTTAACCACTGTTACTTATAGATAAGTAACTGTATGGTCTTATTTCAATTCGAACAATCAATAATAACTGATAATTTACCTGTGGATGTAATCAAAGTATTACATCATCATACATATCTTCTAGATGTACAACTCAACGAATACGATTTAATTAATCAAATCACTAGCAATTTCAATGTTGTAAGTATGCAAAGCAACAACGATTGTGCTTATATCGACGTCTACGAACGTCTTACAACGTCATACACGGTACTTCAAGCCGAGGATAAACTAGTACACCTAATAGAAAAATTAGACCTATTAGCATTTACTGAACCACAGATTATATGTATTAGTTGGCAAATGGATAGGAACTATATAGTTGATTATAGGATTAATCGACTACTAGAGGCAGGACATAAGGTCGTATGTGCAGGAGGAAACCAAGACTTACCAGTATTAGATATTAGTCCTGTTGCAGTCGACGGAGTTATTAGAGTAGGCGGTAACAAGCATAATGGCAAATATCAGAACTGGATAGACTTATACGATATAACAGTTCCAGACATAAACTGCTCAAATGAAGCGGCACACAGGGTCTGTGAAATAATGACAAACAAAGAACTTGAATTAGAGTACAAGTTAGACTTTTACAGCGAAAGCCATATCCGTAGTGCGCCATGGCCTCTTAGACTCGCACAGACGCCGTCTAGTAACCATAAAGTATATGAGTTTAATCCTGTAACCAACTTAAGATATATTGCAGGAGAACACTTACTGCCTAGTAGACCAGGTGACGTCACAAGTGTATTAAGTGGTTCTACACCATTGGAAAATTTTGTAGGTATTGATAATATAGAATTAGATTCTAATATGCCTAGGGGTATAACATTCGACCCTAATGTAGGTTGGCTGTACGGTACATTCAAATACAAAGAAGCAATGTTTCATAAAATACTTGCAGATATAAACGGGCAATTGTTCGAGTATCATATTATCAGTTGCGATGCTGATTCTAAACCTAGTTACGATGAAGTAAAACAAACATATTTTAATCGACCATATGACGCACCTCCCTTTACATTGAGAGAATATTGGGTGCCTATGGCAAGACCAGTTAAACTGTTAGAGCCAGGTGACCCTTTTATTAGAACTTACAACTTAAATGATTTGCATTTATATAGGAGTTACGAATGAGAGGCATAACATTCAGTGAGTTCAGTGGTGGGCAAAATGTTGACATGTTTTTACATGCGCCGGAAACTATGCCTGGCACACCTATGCAAGAAGCAATTAAGACAGCCGTAACAATTAGAGAAAAATATACAAAAGACATTTATGTGTGGTGTGATTATAGTGTACAGCACATGTATTCACAACTTGCCATGCAGGCATTCAAGATGGCAGGCATCGATTTCAAAGCCGCTATTCCAATTCTAAGTAATGATTTAAGCAAACGTGAGAACGAATGCACTATTGCATATTGTGAAAGTAGAAATATACCATACGAATTATTTTACATAGATGTACCTGCATTATTTGACGGACCAGACTTTTTATATTGGGGAGAGCATTTCCCTACCACGCAACCTCAAATGACTATAGTAGGACAGTTTTTTGACCTACTACCAGATTGCTGTTTAGTCTATCCTGGATTTATGATGCATGTTAGTAATAGCGAATGGACTAGAAGTAAAAACAATGGCTTTATGCCTTTTGTACCACATGCAACACAGGAACATGCCGCGGCTCATGCCGGACTAGAGTACACTAACTTCCAAGAACATTATGTAAACATGTACAGTAGTTGGTTCTTCACGCAAAGTTACAGTGAAGTGTTCAAAATGGCTACACAAGAATTTGTAGATAATGCCCCACATAGGTATTATCAATATGAAATGCGTACAATAAAACAAGCAGGTTTTGATATAAAACCTACAACACAGAAGCTAATTGGCATTGAATTACTTAAAAGTTTCTTCGGACATGATAAATACGATAAAGAGCTTCGACAAAAACTGATGCCTTATGGTCCGTTGACTATGAAGTATGCAAGTTTACAGTACACAGTTAAAGTCGACACAAAACTTAAAGACATGTTAGAAACTTATTATGAAACGAATTTTGAATTCCTTAACAAACTTTTTTAAAGATAAAGCAAAAGCAAATTTCTGGTTATACACATTACCTGTGCAATTAGTAGGTTGGACTATTATTCCTATTATGGCATACAATGGCGACTGGAACTACTTATGGCTAGGTTTACTTACATACTTCCTATTTGGTTGTGTGGGCATGGCTATCGGATTACATAGATACTGGGGTCATGCCGCATTTGAAATGCCTAAATGGAAAGAACGCATTATGACAACGTGCAGTATATTTAATGGCTACGGTGCAATTTTTCCTTGGGTTATGATACATACAGCAGGGCACCACAAGAACAGTGACAGAGAAGGCGACCCGCATAGTCCTACACAAGGATTTTGGCATGCCTTTTTAACATGGCACAGAGAACAAAAATACTTTGACCAACACATTGATAGACGTGTTTTGGTTGGATATATTAGACGTGGTTTTGTCAACGACAAATACTATCAGTTTTTAAACGACTATCATTTAGCAATCAACTACGGCACAGTTTTATTAGCATGGGCATTGTTTGGTTGGGAAGTTGCACTATACGGCATAGTGTTTGGTGTATGGGCAACACTAATGAATACAAGCACTGTAACGGCACTTAGCCACTACAAGTGGTTTGGTTACAGAAATTTTGAAACAAAAGATAACAGTGTAAACAATAGAGTGGGTGCAATACTCACATGGGGAGAAATGTTACATAACAATCACCACAGATATTGGAATGCACAAAGCAACAGTCACCATTGGAGCGAAATAGATATGAGTGGCTGGGTAATAAAAGGACTTAAAAAGTAATGCTATTCTATCTAATATTTTTACCACTAGCCGCATTAAGTTTAGGGTACTCTCTACTTTACGGTACAACAAACCTGTGGAGTGCAACAGCATTCTTTACTTTGTTATACAGCGGATATGGTGTTAGTGTTGGATATCATAGATTACATAGTCATAGAAGTTTTAAAACTTGGGAGCCTATAAGAAAACTAATATTGTATTTTGGCTGTCAAGGAGCACAAGGCTCACCAGTAACATGGAGCCTTATACACAATAGAAGTCATCATGCACACACAGACACAGAAGGAGATGTGCATACACCTACGAAAGGATTATTTTATGCTTTCTTTGGATGGATATTTGATAAAAGTAATCATCAATTTGCACAAACAGAACTATTTAAAATGAGAAAAAATTTAGACCCATTTGCATTATGGTGCCATAAGAATTACACTTTGTTAATTGTTTTAAATTTAGTCTTAATTGCTTTGATTACAGGTTGGTGGTTTGACGGTAGATATGTACTTGCAAGTTTGAATGCAAGTTTTCTTGCTGTAATAATAAGCGGTGTTGTTAACGTGTTTGGACACTTACCTATAAAAGGGTTAACATACGAAACAGATAAGACTAAAAATAACAGTACAAATAATCCCTGGTTAGTGTTTGTTAGTTGGGGCGAAAGCCTACACAACAACCATCACTATAGACCAGCAAGATTAAATTTTAATACTAAATGGTACGAATTGGATGTGGGAAGATGGCTAATAGCAACGATCAAAAAATCTTAAGAACTTTCTTTGACGGCAAAATAGGTTGTGTAGAACTCGACGACTATTGGATGCCAAAGTTAGAAAAGTTTTGCAATATAGCAGGCGACTTAGGATTCACACAAAATGCTTCTCCCCAAGCAATGAAAGTAGACCAAATCAAATATCATTGTATGGTACATATACCTACAGAAGAAATATATGCTGTAGCAGGTGTACAGTACATGCCAGAATACAAACCAGGTTACTATAGAGTATGGACTAGGCTATCGAGAATACCTAATGAAAATATACCTATGACTAAAATGGTTAGATATGGCAGAGGTCATGAAATGCCAGAGTTCGACGGTTTATTATATTTTAATTGCAAGTGGGCAAGTGAGCAACCAGGCTTCAAAGCAACTTTCGGCACAACGTTAGCAAACAAAACATACTCAGGCGATTATGTCAAGAGTACTAATTCGATTACAGATTATATAAAACGTAATTGGTGGAAACGTAAAGGTATTGCTGTTCCAGAAGGTATACAAGATTTTTACAGGATACCACAAGTAATATGGAATATCAATTTTGAAAAATTTAAGGAATTTTCTGTATGAAGAAAAATATGAAGAAATTATTATTCTCTGTTGAAGGCATGAGAAATGTATATTGGGACGAATCACCTTGCACAATTGGTTGCGAAGTTTCTATCCCTCATAAGTTTGATGGCGACCAGCCCCTGTGCATTATAAGTCATGGCTCGGGTGGATTAGGAAATGACACTGAACACTTTGTAAGTGCATTGAATGATTCGGGTATTGCCACTTTGTGTGTAGATAGTTTTGCTGGACGTAATATGACCAATATAAATTGGAATGAACTTGGTGGCTATGTAAGCCCAAGGGCACGAGCATACGAAACAGTTGAAGCGTACAAATTCTTAAAAGAGAACTACGAAAGTTTATTTGCTAACTTAGATTTAGATAAAGTCGCATGTGTAGGATTTAGTTGGGGTGCAGACAGTATAGCACAAATAATTGCTTACTACAACGATGTGTTACCTAAAGAAACATTTTATGCACTATGCTATGGTAACTTATGGCCCTTTGAGCCAGAGTATTACAATGCAAAAGACAGAGATGTTACATTGTATCACGGAGCAGACGATAACTGGACTAGTCCTGAAAGAGGTAAAATATTTGCAAAAGAAACACACAGCGAGTTTGTAGAGTTTATGGGTTGCACACATGGATTTTGTAAACCTGGGTATGATGAAGAAATTGCAGAACAAGTTATAATTAACTATCATGCAGATTTTCCTGTACCTACAAAACTAAAAGATGCATTCGCCTATATACAAAAAGGACAAATTTGGAAAGACACAAAATGGGAACGTGTTGACGCTCCAATAACATTCGACCCGATGGCAACTCAGCGTGTTATTGCTGATATTATTGGTAAACTAAAATGATTAGATTGGCATTTAGTGGGTGTAGTTTTACCCATGCACCGGACAGTTGGGCACATGTTTCAAATCCTTGGGTACATTTAGAAGGCAAAAAGGAAGAAATTGAAAAACGCACCAATAGTTATACTCATATAGAATTCAGTGGAAGGGTTGGAGACGCTCTAGAACATGTTAAGGAACAATATAAGTACAGGTGTCATGCTTACGGAATTGGAAAAACAGCAAACTTTCATCCAGATATAATCTTTAAAGATGCTAAATTGTTAGACCCTAGCCAATATGAAATAAACATACTTGCCTCCGGAGCAAACTCTAATGCAGACAATGTTAGAAGAATGATATATTTTATAGAAAACTCTGCAGATAAAATAGATGCAATAATATTTCAAATAACAGCAGTAAACAGAATGACATCTCTATTAGAACCAAACGAAAAATATAAGGCTCATCCTACAGAATATTACCAGTGGTCATTTTATGATGATATTGTTTTTGAGAAACAAGTACATTTTCATGAACGACTTACTGACGCATGTGCAATGGAAGTTGAATCAGTAGAATCATTGCAGTATTTAACTATGTTTGCAAAGGCTAATAACATAAAACTTAAATTCTTCCACGGTTGGGATAACTTTGATTATCCAGGCACTATGAATTACGTCACAAGAAAATATGATATGTATGTCAGGCCTAATCTATTAACAGAAGACGATATACCAAATTATGCGTCTAAATTTTTGAAATCTAGAGACGTTTTCCAATATCAAGATGCACACCCAAGCACACTTGCACATATACTTTGGTGGAATGATGTTATCCATCCATTCTGCATATCTTTGAGATAAATATATGCACTATGCCAAAACTACTATGGGTTAAAGGTCCACAAACCACAGACCCGGATCGAGCAGTTCAAATACAATGGAGTATGGGAAACACATGCAACTTTAGTTGCGACTATTGTCCTAGCATACTACACGACGGAACTAAGCCTTGGTTAACAACAGAAAAATATTTAGATGTTGTTGACAAAATATCACAGCATTATAGACGCAATAATAGGTTTATGCATTGGGAATTGTTGGGAGGCGAGGTAACTACCATACCCGGCTTTGAACAAATTATTAAACGTATACATTCGTATAATTCTAGTATAACAATATACACAAATGGCAGTAGAACTTTAGACTGGTGGGAAGAAGCAAAAGAGTACTTAACAGGTGTAGTTATTACATATCACCCTTTAACAATGGACGTACAGCACTTGTATGATGTTGTTGCTACTCTTAAAGATGCATTGATACTAGATATTAATATCGCTGGTATAGGTGGACAAGTAGAGCAATTAAGCACTGTAGCAGATAATTTGCGTAATATGTTTATTGATGGCGAACGTCAATCTATATACGATGTAAACATTACGATTAAAACAATGTATAAGAAATACTTAGGTCCAGAAAATAATCACCACAAGCAAGATGTATATTACGATTACACTCCACAAGAAGTTAACATTATGCAACGCCCTGGGTTATTACCTAATCCCAATCAACATCACCATGAAGAACCAAATGACGATATGGACCATCCGCGTTTTTGGAGTACAGAATTTATGTATGACGATATTGCTCCTAAGTATGTACAAAGTCATCAAATTATAAATGAAGGACTTAACAAATTTAAAGGCATGAAATGTGAACTTGGATTTGATAGTTTAAACATTGACATGAACGGCGAAGTTCTTAGTAGTTGGTGCGGGGCAAAAAGTTTTGGAAACATAACACAGTTGGATAATTGGGAAATACCACAAACATCAACAGTGTGTCCATTTGAATTTTGCAACAACTTAAATGACATATCTATAACAAAAACTCTCGAATAGCCACATTACTGTTACATTTTGTAACATCATAATAAATACCTTCTGTATAAGCACAGATAATAATTAATAATAAATCATACTTATACCTTTAATATGATTAAACACTATTTTACATCAATCGCATTAATGTTTTCATTGCATTTGTCAGGCGACATAGCAGGTATATTAAGATCGCTGAGAGATGTTGATAAGATAGAATACGCAAGGAGCAACACATGGAACGATTACGAGACAGAATTGAAACGTTAGGTCTAATGTCCATTTTTGCACTGAGCATTATAGGACTTTTACCGTGAAAACATTTTACAAATACTGGATACTACCATGGACACCAATACCTTACAAGTAAGAGACGCAACACCTGAAGAACAAGCAGAGTGGTTTGAAACTGACTATTTTATGAAAGGCGATTTTAGCCCTATGCAAATGTTTGTGGTTATACCAGCAGTCATACAGATAGTTGTATTCTTTTCTATGTTAGCCGTGTTTGCATTAAACAGTGTCATATTTTAGAAACACATTTAGACTACTAGTAGGTGTTGGTAAGTCAGAACACAACACTGTAACACCCTTTCAAATTCTTATAACAGCAATAGCATTAGGCTTTGCATTCTTAGGCAGTGTATCATTACTGCTTGTACTCGCTAGTATTATTATATAAATACTAGCATGATCCCATACTACTTTGATATTCCAGAGCTAGAGTTACCGGAAGAAATATTATCTGTACCTTATAGACAACACCCAAGTGACTTTATGTCACCATCCGGTTTAGGTATGGGTGGCACAACATTCCAATACAGAGCAGTACCTACTAACTGGCATAACATTGTGAAAAGCCATTTGGATAGCAAGGTTAATTTGAAGTTCGGTGCCCTTACATTATTGAACACAAACGAAGGCGGTTCTAGTCCTTGGCATGCAGAAGGCCCAAATTTATTTGGTAGGCAGTGTGCTTTAAATTTTTGTATACAAGGCGATTTAGAAAATAGTTATGTTCAATGGTGTAATAGAGGTGACGAGGATATACTCACAAATGATACTAGAGGTGCTTGGTGGGAACATGAAGATTTATCTGTGTTAGCAGAACACAGAATGGTTGAAAATAAAGCAACAATTTATAATACAATGCACTGGCACAGAGTATTCAACTTTACTGAAGTAAATCGTATAGTTGTTAGTGCGGCTATAAATTCTCCCATTGAAGAAGTATATGAAAAATATCAAAGCGGAGAATTAATAAATGAGTGACAGAAAAGACATACCCTATTACTTTGAAATACCTGAATTAAACATGCCATCGTTTGATGTAAAAGAATATTTTGTATCAGAAGAAGAACGTACCATAGCAAGGACAGACACGAAAACTGCTGATAGGCTTACAGGCAACTCTCGTTCAAACACTGCTAACTGGTACCAAAGTTTTATTAAAGTAGAAGAAAACAGTAGCCAAGATAAGAGAGATTTTAACCAAGTCAACTTGTACGAAGAAGCAAACTTTGATCTAACTAGACTTTTAAAGGAATGGTTACACGACCATATCAATTTAAGATTTACAAGTGTACTAATGCTACGAACTCCTGCCAATACTAATAGTAGATGGCATTGCGAAGGGCCTGTATTCCACACAAGACAGTGTGCATTAAACTTTCCTGTATCAGGTGACTTTACAAAGTCAGAAGCACAGTGGGCCACGTTTCCTAGATTTAAAGATATAGACCCTAGGGAAAATGAAAAGCATGGATTTGTTACACAAACAGATATGAAAGATACAGAAATGTTATGTAGGTGGGATAATCAAACAGTACCCGGATTTCAAAACACAATGATAATGCATAGAGGTTACAATGAACACTGCGATACAGATAGAGTTATACTAAGTGCCGCGGTAGAAGACACTGCGGACATAAACGTTGTCTACAAAAAGTACACTGCTGGTAATTTATTCAAATAAGATAAATACATGTGTAGGATAATCTATTATGTAGGAGAAACTGTAGTGTCAAATAAAACACCATACGAAATAAGATTAGAATTGATCCAAGAAGCGAGACTAATCTTGCAAGCCAAGGCTGGCAAGCCAGAGTTCATGCCTTCTACAGAAGATGTCATTAGCGAAGCAGAAAAGTTAAATCAATTCATATCAAGAAAACCAGAAGCAAGATAATTCTTTTAGCCATTTTAATAATATTTTATTGACTTAAACAGTTAAATACTGTATTATAACACACAGTAACATTAAGTTATCAACAGGACATAAAATGGCTAATAGAAAAGAACGCAGAGCGAGTAAGAAGAAAAACTCTAAAAACGAAACACCAACGACAGCAGAAACAGTCTCAGAAAATATTGAACCAAATAAAAGTGATGACGATATACTGTTTAATCTGTTAGATGCTAAAATTGAAATACCAATCCAACATTTAAGAAACAAGCATATCTTTATTGCTACACCTTGTTACGGTGGACAAATTGGCGAGCCATACTTTAGAAGTATGATGAGACTTGCTATACTATGTAATAAGTATGATATTCAATTCACAGTTAGTACACTAGCAAACGAAAGTTTAATTACAAGAGGTAGGAATACACTTGTAAGTTTCTTTATGGAACATCCAGAAGCAACACATCTATTCTTTATTGATGCAGACATTGAGTTTGATCCAAATGACTTGCTAAGAATGGTTGCTTACGATAAGCCTGTTACAGTAGGTGCTTATCCTAAGAAAGCAATTAATTGGAACAGTATTGTTGATGCGGCTAGACGTAATGACGAAGAAACACCAGAAACAATTGAAGGGCATAGTTCGAACTATGTTGTAAACTTTGATTTCCTAAAAGACGAGGATGGTAATATTACACCTCAAATTCAAATTAGAGATAACTTAATTAAACTAAAAGATGCTGGCACTGGTTTTATGTGTATTAAAAAAGAAGTAATACAGCAAATGTTTGATGCACACCCAGAGTTAAAGTATGCTAATGATATCAATGTAGATGAGAAGTTTGAAAAACACATGTATGCGTTATTCGATACTATGATTGATCCAGAAAGCAGACGTTACTTATCTGAGGATTATACATTCTGCAGACTATGGCAACAACTGGATGGCGAAGTATACTTAGATCCTCGAACAGCACTTAATCACGTTGGGCATTATACGTTTAGAGGAAACATTAGGAAACTTATAACAGGATAAATTATGACAGATAAAACAGAAAACGGAAGTATAATTAGTATCATCCTTCCTACAAGAGGCAGAACAAACGGAGCACTACAAGCCAGTCTTACTAGTCTTTTAGACAATGCAGATGATTGTTCTAGAGTAGAAATTATGTTAGGCGTTGATGACGATGATCAGGAAACTATTGATTGGGTTAACAACGAAGCCTCAGATTTTGTAAAAGGATACGGTTGTGCATGTAAGGCAAAAATATTCCAGCCTTTAGGATACACAAAACTAAACGTTTATGTAAACTTATTATGTCATGCAAGTACAGGGCAATGGTTATTCTTATGGAATGATGATGCTCTCATGCAAACAAAAGGATGGGATACTGAAATTAGAAGTTACGATGGACAATTTAAGTGTTTAGCACCTAAGGATAATCATGATCATCCGTTTGCTATCTTCCCTCTTATTCCTGCAGATTGGTTTACACTATGTGACTCGTGGAGTGTTAATGCACAAAACGATACATGGGTAAGTGTTATTGCTAGAATGAATGGTATATTTGAAAGAATCAATATTGAAGTTCTACATGACCGAGCAGATATGACTGGCGGCAATGACGACCTAACTTTTGCTAATAGACAGTATATGGAAGGCAATCCAGATAATCCTGAAGACTTTAACCACCCAAACATGCAACAAGCAAGAATGCACCATGCAAGTAAGATTGATTGGTTCCTTAAAAAGATTGGCACACACCAATCGCCCAGTCCGTTTGAAAAATTTATTGCAGGTGAAATTAATCCGTTTGATGATGTTGGTAAACATAATCCAAAAGGGGCAGGTCAATTTGAAAGCATTAATGATAAAAATGATTCAAATCGCTTGCCGGACGATACCAAGATTACATTGTAATGACAGATCCTGTTACTTCCGTGTTAACTAATGCGGTACAAGGAAATCAGGATCAGAGTATATTTCCAAGATCCCCCCGATTAGACTTTTTTGACGTAATGTTAGGAAAGCCTGATTGGGAGACTTCCAAAGTTTTAGACATTGGAGGTAATAGGGGTAACTTGTTAGAAGACGGTATCAACAAAAATAAAATTAATCCAGAAAACTATTATTGTTTAGATGTAGACAAAGACGCTGTTGAGTATGGTAGGAGTAATTTTCCTACTGCTAATTGGTATCAACATACTGCCTTTAACCATATGTATAATGTGGTTGGTATGGAAGGTGTTAGTTTCCCTTATCCGGATAATACATTTGATTGTGTTGTTGCTTACAGTGTTTATAGTCATACAACATTTGAGCAGTTATGTTTTGATTTGGTAGAAATACAACGTGTGTGCAAACCAGGCGGAAAAGTTGCTATAACAATTATAGATAAAGAGTCTGCAGAGTACTTCACAAAGAAGCGTATATCAGATTATCCTGGTAAGCATTGTTTAACACACAATGATATACTATTAGAACCTATACTAGATTTTAAATATTTTGTAGACAACGATTTACTTGTAGACAAACTTCACAACACAGAAAGCGTAAATCACTTAGTAACAATTTATAACACAGATTGGTTAATAGAACATTTCAGCAACCAATTAAACTTAACCTTGAAATATCCTTTAGCAGGACACATTCAAAAAACATTGGTATTTGAAAATGAGTAAAACAGACACAGAAACATTATATGAAAATGAGCCGGACATAGAAGCAATTATGGACAAACATTCAGTGGGCAGACATGACCTAGTTTTCATTGCAAGTTCTGTAGCAAGAACATTAAGTGTTTCTCCTAAAACAGCACTAAAGAATCTACAAGAAGTCGACGACTTAGAAGCATATCTTTTATCATTAAAGTTTAAAGAAAATGGTTGACACTAACACCTAATTGTACTATAATATGTACATATTGTTAATAAACGAGTGGTATTTCGTATATTAGGTGGGATAGTGCAGTAATATGCATCACGATAATGAGTAGTTCGACCGTGCCCAGTAAAGTCCTTAAGTGTACCTTATTAACAGTTACAGTCTGATTTTTGCGTATTGACGCCGTTTTGTACAGACTTTAAACAACAAAAACAAATTGCTAGACTACTGATCAACGTCTATAAATCGATCAGTGTAGAAAGGGGTGGGACACGCAAGTTGCCACCCCACATTTGCTCCCTTCGTCTAGTGGTTAGGACACCGGGTTTTCATCTCGGCAACAGGAGTTCGACTCTCCTAGGGAGTACCAATTAAGGAGTTATAAGGTGCTAGACGGTTTAATATTTGGATTAGTAGACAATGGCATCTTAGCCATATGTGCAGTACTAGGAATAGACTTAGATAAAAGGTTCGCCGGCAAAGGCGTTAACGGTGCATTGTTTGGAGCATTGTTCGGCAATGCATTATCAGACGGCATAGGATCATTCTTAGACTTTAGTTTACTAATTACATTTAATATAGTACTAGGTTGTTTACTAGTTATACCATTTGTATACTGGTACATTAATACCCGCAGATAAATACATATAAGAAAGAAGGCTCCTGTAGCTCATCTGGTAGAGCAACTGATTTGTAATCAGTAGGTAGTTGGTTCAAGTCCGACCAGGAGCTCCATTTTTCTTGACAATCCCCTTAAATTAAACTATAATATACATATGGGTCAATATACCGATAAGATAAATCGTATATCTGAAGATTTTAAAAAGATCGAGGATTACGAAAATGTAAGTGCTTTACTAGGACAAAATGGTTGTTTAGTATTAATATACAACCATGGCGGCTATAGAGTTACTACAAGAGATACACCAGGTGAATATAACATGCACCAATTGGAACCACACTCAGAACTATATGTTGAATCTATAGACGAAGATTACCTAGCACTTAAACAAAAGTACGGCTCGGATAGCCCACCACTGTTTACTATAGTGTATGACAAATGGCAACAAATAAAAGCAAGGCTAAAAGGAAGTAGATAAATACTATTATGAAAGACTTAATTAAAAGTGCAGGATTACTATTAGGATGTATTTTACTTTCTAGATTTATAATGCCTGCGAACATAACACCATTAATTGCAATAGCAGTATTCCTCCCTTTTGTAACATCAAACAAAAATATACAAACGTTTTTACCTGTAACACTTTTATTTGTTACAGATATATTCCTAGGTTTTTATAGCACTATGTGGCTAGTATACGGAACAATGGCTCTCATAGGAGTCGTCTCCCGGGTTTTAAACAATGGACAGTACCAAAGACTCATGGGAACTTCTGTGTTAAGTGTTGTTTTATGGCACTTAATTGTAAACATTCCTGGACCTTATCCTCCATTATCTGCAGAAGCATTAGTGTTTGATATTAGGTTATTAATGAGTACATTAGCATTTACGACATTGTTTTACACAGTACAAAAACTAGTACAGGAACTTACAAATGACAAACTTAGAATTAGTTGATCCAAAGCACCCGGCACTGCATACTAAGGCAGTACTAGATCCTTTTGAAGACAATACAATTGACTGGGAAGATACAGAGCAGTCAATGTTTTATCTTATGGATAGATTTATGGGAGTAGGACTTGCTAGTTCACAAGTAGGTTTAAGTTATAAAATGTTTGTAATGACATTTGAAACAGGTGAGAATGTCGGTGTTTATAATCCTGAAATTTTAGAGTATAGCGATAACACAGTGCCTATAGAAGAAGGATGTTTAACATTTCCTTTATTATACTTCATAGTCACAAGACCTGAAAAAGTAAAAGTTAGATTTCAAACAGCTGATAAACAAATAGTAGAGGATTGGTTAGAAGGGAGAGATGCTAGATGCTTCCAGCATGAACTAGATCATTTGCAAGGCAAAACATATTTAGAATATGCTAGTGATATGAAACTAAAACGTGCAATGAAGAAAAGAGAGAAGAATTGGAAAACGTTGCAGACAGATTTAGCATTACAGGAATTAGAAAAATGACACAGACTGAAAAACAAATTAGAGAAATGATTGAAGGCAACGAAGTAATACTGTTTATGAAAGGCAGTCCACAGCAACCACAATGCGGCTTTAGTGCTAGAGTAATAGAATGTTTAATTCAAGTAGGCAAACCATTTGCATACATAGACATTTTAGAAGATAGAGAAGTAAGAGCTACATTACCGAGTGTTAGTGATTGGCCTACATTCCCACAACTATTCATCAAAGGTGAATTAGTAGGTGGATGTGACATTATTACAGAAATGCATGCCAATGACGAACTAGCACCTATGTTCTCCTAGCATATTATGGACTACCCATTCTGGGTCAACGACTTTGATAGAGTAAGAGACCATAAACAAAACTTTCCACTAGCAAGTAAAATATTTGAACATCCTGTTTCGTTCTGGTATGGTGAACGTAACGGCAAAGAGATGGAAAAGATTGATTACAGTTTGCAACGATTATTGCGTAGAACGGCTCCTCAGTTGCCCGTATTAGTCGTGTACAACATGCCTAACAGAGATATAGGGCAATACAGCAAAGGCGGTGCAAAGTCTAGAGATAGTTATTTGTCTTTTATAAAAAGTTTTTCTGATGGCATTGGCAATAATAAGCCCATACTTATATACGAACCAGATAGTCTAACTCATGCTACAGAATTAAGTGCTGAAGAACAAGACGACCGAATAACATTAATGAAAGAAGCATTACAGATATTAACTGATAATTGCGGAGCATTAATTTATATTGATATAGGTCATAGTAATTGGCTTAGTTCTGAGGAGGCAAGCAAACTGCTAAATAGTGTTACTAACGATAAAGTTAGAGGTTTTGCTGTTAATGTAAGCAATTACAGATCAACAGAAGAAAGTATGAAGTGGTCATTAGAACTATGCGAACACAGACCAAATGATTACTTTGTAATTGATACTAGCCGTAATGGCAATGGCCCACACGGCAACGATTGGTGTAATCCACCAGGCAGAGCATTAGGTACACCACCTACATGTGATACAGGACAAGAAAAGTGTGATGCTTTTCTTTGGATTAAGGTACCTGGAGAGAGTGACGGTAAAGCAAACAAAGGTCCTAGAGCAGGAAGGTTTTGGGGAGAAATGGCAGAAACATTAGTGGGTAAAGATGAAAATAGTTAAGTATACTGATCCCTGGACATATTATTGTGTAGAAGAATTTCTAGATACCGAGCAGGCATGTGAGTTGTTTAAACTTTGCCAGGAGACAGCGTTCAGCGAAGACAATTTTATACTTAACGGTGATATACAAAATTCAGCACCAGTACATGCAATCATGCCTAATGAACTACATCAATCTATAAACGAAAAACTAGACTACGTTGTTGCATATTTAGGAATGGAAACAGAAAATTTCCATTGGGGATTTAGTACATCTAAAACTTACCCTAAACTAGATCCACAACTAATGCCGCATAATGATGATTTTGCAGAGCTGAAACAATATGGTGCTGGTAAAATTAAAATTCTAGTGTACCTAGGTTGTAATGATACCTCATATAAAAATTGGGGGACTAGACTGTACACTACAAATCATCTAGATACTTATGTTAAAGAAGTTGAGTTTGTTCCAGGCAGAGCATTTATATTTGTACCCACAGCAGAAACATATCACGGCACAGACTTTAAAAAAGAATTATTCGCAAACAGATTTGTATTGGGTGCGGAATATATGGAGAATAGAGATGGATAGTTATTGGGAATGGAATAAAGAAAATTTTCCTTGGCATTATGATCCAAGCAGTAAAGAAACAGATGTACAATATGTAGGACAGTTTGTTAGCGATAAGATGAATAACTATGTACAAGAAGCAATTAGCAACTTTACAGAAGAAGATGAATACAACGAAGTTAGTATTAAAGGTGCACCTTATAACAAAGAAGCCGCAGAAATAATGGAAGGCTACCATAATGACCTTACTCGTGCAGGCTTTAATGAACATAACACTGGCGGAAGACAAACAAGGAACTTGCCTAACTTTTTTAATGTTATGGCAGAAGCCAGTGGATTATGGAATCCTCAGATAATGATGTTAGAACAACCACCGGGAAGATTTGTTCCGTGGCATAGAGACAGTTATAATAACTATAGAAGAAACTTTGCTAAAGTTAGTGACGACACTGAAGTAATACGTTACTTAGTACAACTCAATGATTGGCAGTGGGGACATTATGTTAGTGTAGGCAATGATGTTATACATCAATATAAAATGGGTGACATACATTGTTGGCCCGAAGGTATATATCATGCTACTGGTAATGCAGGTTTATGGCCCAGGTATTGCTTAACTATTACAGGTGTTGTAACACCTAGTGCATTACATTTAAAAGAATCTAAAGAATTCAAGATATGAACAAACCTTTTATAAAACTTAATGAAGAATTTGATTTCACACGATTACGCAATGACGTTATCACTGTATACAATAACATTAAACGTGATGCAAGTGATAATCAGTATGTTGATTTAGTTACTAGAAATATATCTTTAACTGCTAGAGAACCTAACAGTGATGATTGGACAGATGGTGTTGCAGGCAAAACATTTGTTAATCAATCTCACAGTGACAACTCTATTAGTTTAAACACTCAGTTACAAGCAAACGACAACGAGATGCTTAAAGAGACTGAATATGTACACCCTATTAATCAAGTAAAAGGCACATACATAGAGGAAATAATTAACAAGTTTGATTTTGTGTGTAGATGGCGTATTAGTATTTTGCCACCTAGAACAACATTAAGTATACATGTAGACGGAAGTCCGTTAATGAATACTTTAGCAGGTGGAGGCAAAGTTATGGATTGGCGTTTGCATTTTCCTATTCAAACTAACAATAGATGTTTCCTAGTAAATTGGCCTAGTAACTTTGGTACTCCTAAAGACATAGGAGAGGAAGTTACTACTAATATGGCAAACTTTAAGTCAGGAAATGCTTACTTGTTAAATACGTCCATGATGCATTGTGCTACTAATTATAGCGAAAGGGAACGTATACATTTAATTGCTAGTTGTGATACTAGTGCTATTAAGAATTTTTCTGTATAGTAAACGGAGTTTGTATGCTCCACATAGGCGGTAAACGTCTAGTACCTATAGTAGAGTCAGGGAATAGTTCTTTAAGATAACCATCCATATAATCTGTATTCCAAAACCAAGTATAATGAGTTGCTTCTAACACACCATCATCACCTTCTGTCGGCACACGTCTAATATGTGGTCTAATGTCATCGTTGTTAATTAAACAAAAGTAGTCTGCTGTTTCTGTAGTCTCTATAAGAGCTTCGTCTAGCATACCATATTCATGTGTTCGTCTCACAACAAAGTAGTTAAGAGACACTTCTCTGATAAACACACCGAACATTATAACACCACCTGGGTTTAAATGTTCGTAGCACTTAGTAAGCATGTCTTCTAATATCTCAGGATCAACGTTAGCAGTTTTCATATAACTAATAATTAGGTCAAACTTTTCTTCACCTACAAACGGTAACGGAGCATCAATGATGCCGCCTGGATTATTCATTTGATTATGTTGATTCCATTCTCTAAAATCAGCATCTGGAAAGTCTTCTATTCCTTGTGCTAATGCTTCTGCATCGTTTTCAAACACAGTGTAGTTTTCAGGAAGTACTTCATTCTCGGGGTCGTTAAGCAGTGTGCCTGCATTACCGTAAAGTTCTAATACCTTAGCAGTTGATAAGTCAATATCAATGTTTGAGGATTGCAATGTTGTTGCAATATATTTGTGTTTAGGTATGTATGCTTCTACTGTCATGTTTTAACTCCGAGTTAATTATAACAGTATTTATGTAGCAGGTAAAATATGACCGCCAAAGTCTTGTACATCTTGTTCAAAGTCGTTTTCGTCTATAGTAGTTGGTTTTACAATAGTAGGGAATACATGACACGGTACACATTGACTTGCACCAGCTCTTATAATCTCGCCAGTAGTGATATGTTTAAGCCATACTGTGCCAAACATTGAATTTTCTTGTGGCTCCTCAGAACTAGCAATCATATCCCAATCCCATCTTTCTTGTACACTAGCAGGAATACCCATTCGGTTGACCATTATTCTGTCTTCTCTATTGTTAGGACCCATGCCAGGCATAAAATCTAATGTGACATATTGTCCATCACGTTGTTGGAATTCCCTTATATCTGACTGAGCTAAGTTTTCCCCTAGTTCTTCCGGGTAGTTATCTGTTAACCAAGACATCTCAGCACCCCATTCATCTTCAGGTGCTTCTACTGGAGGTGATTGCATAGGCGCAACATAGTCGTCAGGCATATTTGGAAATTGTCTTATTCTTTTAGTTTCTACGCCATCGACGTATTTGTATATATTTTGACCGCCATCTACTGTAGTGTATCGTAGATTGTCAACTTCGAATGTTAATCGGTTCTCATCGTAGTTTACTACCCAATTTAATTCCATTGTTACTTCCTTTGTGTGTATTAATTAAATGCCCGATGGATTGATATCGTCTTTGTCTTCTGGCTCCATAGGCTTATCTTCTTCAGGTGCATATAATTCACCTTCTAAGTAATGTTTAGCAGAACCAATAAACTCTCCCGCCTTAACAATCTTTGCTTGCCACCAATGAGGGAAATCTCCGTCTTGTAAGTCGCCTAGCATTTTGTATAGTTCAACACTATACTTACCAATTTTAAATAGTTCTTTTCTTAACATGTCTGCTTCGGCATCGACGTGACCTACTGCAACTTTAGTTACATCGTCTTCAGTAATAGGAAGTCCAGCAAGTTGTCTTAATCTTGCTATTTGTGATTCTTGTTGTGCTTGTTGCTCTGGTTCCATTGCTGGATTAACACTTGGTTTCATTTCAGGTTCTGCTTTACGCATAGCCTTTTCTTGTGCATACTCTCTTTCTAAACTAGGCATTTTTACTTCTAGTTGTCCTAAAGTGAGTTTAGGGTATTTTTTCATTGCCCAACTAAAGAAGTTACCAATACCAAACTGTTTTCCTTTTGATACTTGTTGATCTCTTGCATTAGCACGTTTCATACCTGCTGATTTAAAAATTCCTTGTTCTGGTTTCATATTAATAATTCTCCTTCTAATTGCCATTTTACTAGTTGTGCAAAGTCTATATCTTTGCTAAACGATAATGACAAAAAAATTGTTTCTTCGTCTGTTGTGTTATGTGCTCCATGAGTGATTGATGTATCTATAATATACGGACACTCAGAAAACACTTGACTAACAACTATATTATTTGAATATATATCTACTCCTGAGTTTTCAAAACTCTCAGAGAGCGGAAAATTTACTCCTAATGGTCGCCCAGGATCAACGTGTGGGGGAAATACTGATTGTGGTTTAATTTTCATAAAACACGCTCCAATTACAATAGATTGATCTTTAAATTTCTGACGGATCTCGTCAAACATTGGATCAATGTATTCAGTTTCTTTACCCCATAGTATAGAAAAAGCACCAGGTCTGATTGGATTATCATTCCAATTAGTTTGGTTTTGAGCACACTGTAGTAACGGAGCCTTATTGTATTTAAGCTCTGGTAACAGGAATATACTCATATTCTGCCTATACTATACCTGCCAATCTTTTCATAGTTGCTAATGCACTTTCGTACTGTGCCATTTGAGCACCCATGTCTTTGTGGTCTGCATTATCAATTAGTTGTTCTAAGTAACCTTGAATAACTGCATCTCTGTCGTCATCCATATGTAACCCATGCTCCATACCATACTCAGTCATTTCCTGGTCAAGTTCTGTATCGCTCATACCTAAAAATTCTGCTAATTCTCTTTCACCGCCATTTTCGTATGCGGCATACATTCTTTCAAATTCGCTGTCATAGTGATTTGGTTCCATTGCTGGGTCAAAACTTTCTTGTTCTACTTCACTATGGTCATGTCCTGGACATTGGCATTCTGATGCTGGTCTACCACAATCACTACACTCTTCTGGAGTACTTTCTTCTATTGGGTAGTCTGCTAGTATTTCATCCTGGTCAAAAGAACCTTTGTATTGTGCATCAAATTCTTCTTTGCTCATTTGCTGTGCATCAATAATAACATCTTTCATTTTGCCTTCTTCTAAGTCGCCGCCCACGCCATCACATGCTTCACAACCGGAACCATCGCACTCTGGGCATACTTGGTCTTCAACTTCTTCAACAGCATAATCATCTCTAATGTCTGCTAAATCTAACTGTGGCATGTTTGATTCTTCTTTGACTAGGCCTTTGCTCTTTGCAAAGTCTAGCATTTGCTCTAATCCTTTAGTAGTTTGAATAGTTGCATTAAATCTTTCTCTTGCACTTTTCTCTTCACCTTGTCTAGCACTGGATAACATTCCGAACATATTTTTTAATGCTTTTGCTTCTGCTGGTGTTACGTCTATTGTTTCACCGTCATCAGTAGTTACATTAGTAACTGGTTTGAAGTTTTTAATTTTCATTTCTTCAGCATCTTTACCAGCAGTTTCACTGTCAATGACCTTACCTAATTGGTTAATCATATTGTCTTGTGAAAAGCCAGGCTTATTTTCGTAATCGTCACCGTCTTCCATATCATCTTCTTGATCGTCAAAGTTGATTGGTGCTTCGATTAAACTTTCCATTCCTGCTAGTAATCTTAATCTGTCTAGTTCTTCTTTCATATTATCACCTAAAATTTTGTTTTTGAACAAAGCAAATATGGCTTCGTTAAATGTTCCTAAGTATTTCGTAAATACTTCTCTTTGCCCTTGTTCACTACCAACACTTGTGAATGCTTGTCTAAAAGCACTTGCACTTGCAACTTCACCTTTTCCTTCAATGTTAGGTGCTACATAAATGTAACCTCTTTCTTCCATCGGAAGTGCTGGATGTTGCTTTAATGTATTTATCATTTGATAGTACTTAGGGCGAGGTTCTCCGCGAACAGTCATGTCTAAACCAGTATTATCATCGATGTTTTTCATAGGAAACCTGTCGGTATCCTTCTCACCAACTGCAAATATAACCATAGTATCCTGTTTATTGAAGTTCTTATACGAATCAATAAGGTATGGTTGAGGTGCAATTAGTATTTTATCTGTGGGAATATCATGCAATTGTGCCATGATTTCTGCTTTTTCTTTAAAATTGAATGGGCTCTTGCCGCCATCAACTTTATCTGAAGTTGCTATATAAACATCAGCATCTGGAAAAGTTGCTTGTAGTTTTTTATATACTTCTGCATGGTGTGGTAGCATTGGTTGAAATCTACCTGGATATATAACTACCTTCTTCATAATTCTACTATTCTAACTGTGAGTGGAGTAGCACCTTTAATCATTCTGTGCAACATTGCTTTATTAACATGAATGGATGAGCCTGGTCCAATCTCTCTTGGAGCCTCATTATCAAATTGGAACTTCCAGCCTACACCTTCTATCACCTTAACAAATCTTGTACATTCATGTGTATGCCATTCTAATTCTTCTGCTGGTACTGTTTGTGTAAAAGTTCTTGGCATTTTATTTTACCATTTCCTGCATGACCAGTAACGTGCTTTTGTTTTAGGTCCCGGATTATCACAGTTATGTCTTGCTCTAAAACTCTTACGAGCCTTAGGATTAGATTTTCTAATCTTCATTGCTTTACCTTTAACACTGCTTCCGCCGTGCCCAAAGTTTACTTTTTTAACATTACCTGTCTTTGGATCTTTGACGTATACTTTAAACTTCTTAGTATCACCTTGCATAGGCTTGTTTAGTTTAACTTTACGTCCTTGGTATTCTGCTTCGAATGTATCTTGCTCACATAAACTGTAGCCTAGTACTCCGAATACATCATTAAAATCTTCATTGTCTTCTAGTGTAATCTCA
>Ga0208950_1000304_pt1 | contig 26580 bp, 18 predicted proteins | sample AOAMet_54_BLW_10_2_FD_188234 | JGI IMG/M metagenome (GOLD analysis project Ga0208950, IMG submission 188234) | Ammonia-oxidizing marine microbial communities from Monterey Bay, California, USA - CAN11_54_BLW_10 (SPAdes) | ecosystem: Environmental > Aquatic > Marine > Intertidal zone | place...
GTCCTAACTTTAACCTAAACGTAAATAACGAAGTAGGTGTAGCATCAGATACTTTCACATATAGTTCAATACTTGAAACACCTCTTACATCTTCACTACAACAACTAAAATCACTTTTAGCTGAAAAGAGTATTAATATCAATATTGATTACTCTAAATACAATCAGTTTATTAAGTTTTCAACATCAGAGGAACGTTTAAAAAACTTTTATTATAAAGCATCTTTATTAGAGGCAACACATAACCAACTTGAACAAGACATATATTCAATAACTGGTTCAGCTACTAGTTCAATCGCTTTCTCATCATCTAAAGCTACTTTAGAGGCTATCGTAGATAGTACAATAGATAACTTTGATGGATATGAATATTTTTTATATTTTAATAGTGGATCATCGGCATCTTGGCCTAAATCTACTTCTACTTTACCTTACACTTTATATCCTACTGGTTCAACCCAAGTAGCAGAATGGTTTGGTTCACTTAACGAAGGGTCTATTTACTATGGTGGTCAAATATCATCAGCATCTTTATATGATGAAAACAATAATGATGCTTTATTAAACACTATACCAGAATACTTAGTTGAAGACCCAGCAAATGAACAATATCAGTTGTTTATAGAGATGATAGGTCAACACTTTGATAACGTTTGGACTTATACTAAAGATGTAACTAATAGATTCGATGCTGACAATAGATTAGACTATGGTATATCAAAGGATTTAGTAGCAGATGCTATTAGAGAGTTTGGTATAAAACTATATTCAAATAACTATGATCAAGATGATTTATATCAAGCATTCCTAGGTATAACATCAGAAGGTTCAACATTCCCAGTAGCAAATATTACTGGTAGTTCCCCTTCAGAGGGTATTGATTTAGTGACAAACGCCATAAGCGCATCAAGCGCTGTAATAGCTCAGAACGACGTTTTAAAGCGTGTTTACAAACGAATATACCATAACATACCTTACTTATTAAAAACTAAAGGTACTAAAGCAGGTTTAAGAGCGTTAATATCAACTTTTGGTATATCTAATACTATATTAGATGTAAAAGAATATGGTGGTTCACCTAAAAAACCAGCTGTATATAAAACTCAAGAAAATATCTATGATTATTATTTAGGTATGACTGGATCTCAATCAGTACAAACTGAGTTTAAATTAAATTCTGATTGGAGTAGTTCTTATGATAGACCTCAAACAGTAATGTTTAGGATAAAACCTGAAACTGTTCATTCTTCATCTTTAGGTCCTACAAATAATATCCAAAAAGTACTTTCATTGGATACTGGACTTACATTAACATTAGAATACACTGGATCATCAGGGATTGTAAGTTCATATAGTGGATCAGTAGTTGATCCTGAATATCAATTTGGTAATTTGAAATTATTCCCTAATGGTCAGGGAACACCACTTTCATCATCAGTATATTTACCATTTTTTAATGGGGATTGGTGGAGTGTTATGGTTAACCATAATCAACAATCAGGTTATACTTTAACAGCTAAAAATAAAAATAGCGAATATGTATCCACATCTGCTATTCAACATAGTAGTATTAGTACACTACCTTTAACAGGGTCTACAGAATGGATTTCGGCTACATCATCAGATTTTGGGACAGCGTTATCACCTGCATCACATTTTTCAGGAGGGTTACAAGAAATAAGATACTACACATCAGAAATACCTGATAATGTTTTTACATATTTTACTTTAAACCCACAATCATATGTTGGTACTGGGGTAAATACAGCTCCTGAAGAATTAGCTTTTAGAGCATCTTTAGGAGGTGAATTATACACAGGTTCAGTAAGTATCCACCCAAAAACACCCCCTGCACCTTCTATCCCACCCCACATTCTATTAGAAACTGGGTATAGTTTACTATTAGAAGACTCAGGATTGATAGCATTACACCCTATTGATAAATTCAAATCAGGTATAAATTCATTTGAGAATGATAGTAAATTCAACATTTCTTCTTCTGCTTTTGGGGTAAATAGAGAAAAGATAGCTAGAAACCAAATACCAGCAGGTATTAGTTCAGAAATAAACAATAAGATTATTATAGATACTTCTAAATTAGAATCGACAACGTTGTCACCTATGAGAAGTATCCAACAAAAAGATTATAGTAATCAAAGAGATGTAGACTCAGGGTATGTTGAAGTCGCATTTTCACCTGCTAACCAAATCAATAAAGATATTGTTGGTCAAGTAGGATATTTTAACTTAGGTGATTATTTAGGTAATCTATCAACTAGATCAACTGACACCAATAGTTATCCTAGTTTGGATATATTAAGAGATGAATACTTTGCTAAATATACTAAGTCATATGATTTAAATGATTTTGTAAGACTAATAAAGTTTTATGATAACTCTTTATTTAAGATGGTTAAAGATTTTACTCCATCTAACGTATCATTATCATCAGGTGTTGTAGTAAAACAACATATTTTAGAAAGAAATAAACATAGAAGAACTTTAGTATCATCTACTAACGAAACTCTAACTGGATCAATAGGTCAAGTAGAAACGTTTTCAGGTGGTGCTGGTGGTCAAGTAAATAGATATCAAAATCAAAGTAAACCAACTTTCAATATAACTCAATCTTGGTCAGAAATTATTCAAACCCTAAAAGGTCCAACTACTCTTTCAACTAAAGACCAATCTGGATTTTATAATGGGGAATATGGTAATCCCACTTTAGATAACGCATCGTTTATTAATGTAGTAAAGGGAGATGGTGGAGTAGATTGTTCTGAATTTACCAATCCTAATTTCCAAGATACTCAAGTAACACCTGTATTTTTAACATCTAATAACTTTACAGAAGATGAGTTTTTATCTCGAGATACCACACCTAACAAGGGTATTGTTTGGTTATGGCATGATGGGTTTAACGTTAAACATATTAAGGTAGCTAGTAGATCTAGAGAGGGTGTTAGTATATTAAGAGAATTATCTCAAGCGACATCAATTCCTATCTTATTAAACAACCCATCAGAAAATCCAATCCCACCTAGTTTACCAAAACTAAAATCAGGTTTCTACACTTGGGAAGTAACTAGTAAGCAAGTTTTTGATGATTATGTGTATTTTGAAATAGACATAGCTCAATCCCCACTTATATTAACATCAGAAGATGCTAATATATTTGATATAGAGTTTGATTCAACTGGAGACTTTATATGGTATGCCTCATCATCAGGAACACCTACAAACCCTCTTAGATTAGATGGGATATATGAATCAATACCTCAAGGGTATTTCCCAACAACACCTACTTACCCACGAGAACAGTTTTTTAGAGGATGGGATGGTGCTGATTATCTAATAGAACCAAACGAATATATAGAATCAGAGGGGATTATAGTTGATAGTATAGGGAATTTTGATACAGGTACCGGAGAAGTAAACACAGCATTTACATCATCACTCTCTTCTGTATATGGAAGATTAGCAGAAACACCAAAAACACCTTGGTTTATGAATGCCCCACAACAAATGGTATCATACCCATCAGCATTAATAAAGGATCAAGATCCAAATGTTGTACCTAGATCTATTGTAGTGTGTGCTATATATTTAACTCCTATAACTACTAATTGTTCTACATTAAATAATAGTTCAAATGGAGTTACTGTTGCTGTGCGATATCAAGGTAATGAAGAGTTATTTGTATTAGGAACAACACCTATTAATAATAATAAGCTAATACTAAAAGAGGGAAGAAATGGATTCGCTGTAGTAAAAGATATAACACTATACAACTCAGCAGACGATAATGTAGATTGGACATCTTCCTCTATTACATCACCTAATAACCCAACATCAACAGCCGTTAACTTACCTACTGGTAAGTATGGAGTATACAAATACTCAGCTCAAAACGAAGATAAGATGATTGTACAGGTTGAAACAGTTAATGGAAGACAAACGATTACACAAATAGCATATTGCTTCTAAATATTAAATAAATGGCAAGAGATATACAACCAGATAACATATTTTTAAGGCTTACAAATGCTAACACCCTCCCAGGTAATAATGATTTATCTTATTATTATAGAGAAGGTAGGATTTGGGCTACTGGTACTGAAAACTTATTTGAACCTAAATTTGTAAACCTAGATCCATCTACTAGAAGTAAAACAACACTCATAAAGGCAAAAACTGATCCTATTATAAATGGTGGTATATTTATTACTCCTGAAGGTGAAAGTATCCCACATAACTCTGATGATGAGATATATGCTTCATCTAACTACTTTGGATCACAAAATATAAGTAGAGATTATAACTCTCAACAATTTGCTAATAGTTGGTGGTATGATACTCAAGCACATAGGGCATATAAAATATATGTTGTATTATCCTATACTGAAGTTAGCACTATAAATAGTCAATTATACTATAATTGGGAAGTTTCCAATGCTTATATAGTTTATAAAGACGCTTCACAAGACCCTAATGATGGTATATATACATTCTCAGCACAACCCGTTGTAGATGTATCAGTAACAGCATCAGCAACATTTGAATCACCTAATGGGTTAGATACTTGGGGTAAGGCATCGTTGAATATGTATCTTAATAATACGATATACACATCATCTTATGTTTTATCTCCAACTACTAAATCAGGTAGTATTGAAATGAAAACAACTTTCGATTCATCCAATATCCAAATTAACGATACTGTAAAACTATCAGTATCAGTTGATGATGATTCTACAGCATATGATCATTTAATAGTAACTGAATACTCAATGTCATTTTCAACACCAGGTGAAGCTATTGACACTGAATCATATTTAGGGTTAACAACAGGGTTAGACTTAGAAAATAACCCCGATTGTCAACCTGTTTTAAATAACGTAATATCATCTAGACAATCTTTATTTATAGAGGATGTAGATTACTCAAACTCATCTAACTTAAGTGGGTCTGGTATTTTATTACCACAAAATATTGAGTTATTACGTCAAAATTCTGCTGAAAAAGCAGCAACACCTGATTCGAACTACAGTCAAACATCACATACTGGTATTAGATATATAGGAACTAAAACAACACGTAAAGAGGTAAACCAATATCAAGAAGGTGAACCTACTAATAACTTAGGATCTATACCTAATGTTGAATCATTAAACGCTTATTTAGGATACTTTAGTAAAGTTGTGGATCCATATCCTAACTTAAATAATAAAACCGCTTTATTTGTAAAATATCTTATTGACGCATCATCAACACTATATGATCCATCATTATCTGATATAAACTTTAATAACTTAGAGAATACGTTTAAACTAAAAGATTCAAATAGTACTCCAACTAACGTTATAGTAAGTATACAAAATATTGATGAAGCTAAGGAACTAAAAAATCTAGAATCTAAAACACCATCAGTTTATTCTGTAGGTACTTATCCTAACCCTATTTTATTTTCCCAAAACTCATCAACATCCAACTCCAGTACTATACCACTATTAGGAACTACTAACATTACATCAGTAAGTCCTTGGTGGAGGGTAGATAATAGTAATAGAAAAAAACTAATATGTGAGGACAACAATTTGATTAATACATATGATTCAAACTATTATATGGGGGATTTATCATACAATCCTGGTGAAAATACAGATTTCCCTTCAGGTAAAGAACCATCGTTTACGAAGTTTGATCCTGTTACATCACCTTGGTCTTTAGTATCTCAAAGTTTATCAACACCAGGAGATGAGTTTAGATTTGAAAATAACGAAGACTATAGTTACAAAGTAGTAGACGTAGATTACACATCTTCAGTATCGTTAACCGTTACTTTAGACAAAGAAGTAGACGCAAGCATAAACACTAACTTCTTTTTGATAAGGAGGTTGGCTTACAACCCAGGCTTCGTTATCTTAAACGAGCAAAAACCATATGGATTTCCTGTTTCGGCATCATCATCACCGGGTATAGTCACACCCCAATATAGAGTAGATGCACTAAGGAAAAACCCAGACGATATTATAACATCACTTATTGAAAAGAACTTAATATAATCATATTTATAATAAAATACAACATACAAAATGGGCTATTTAAATAACAGCGTTGTAACAGTTGACGCTATTCTAACAAAAAAAGGAAGAGAATCGTTAGCTAAAAACGACGGATCATTCCAAATTACTCAGTTCGCTTTAGCAGATGACGAAATCGATTATACACAATATAATCCAAATCACCCATCTGGTTCTTCATATTATGGAGAAGCTATTGACAATATGCCTTTATTAGAAGCATTTCCTGATGAATCACAAATCATGAAGTATAAGTTAGTAACTCTACCAAGGGGAACAGCTAAACTTCCAGTATTAGATGTTGGTTATACAGCAATCACTTTAAAACAAGGTGCTCAACTTGCTATTACACCTCAAACACTTAACTATCTTGACGCAGCTCAGTCATTTGAAACAAGTGGATACGCAGCAACAATCGCTGATATTAGATTATTATCTAACTTCAACGGTGTTGGTGTTAATACAGATGCAGCAACATCCGCAAACGCTAACTCAACAACTACTATAGGTACAAACGTATCTAAAACTGTTATTGGAACACAGATTAACTTAAGAGCAACTACTATTAATACGTTATTTGGGTCTAACTCATCAATAACAACCACTCTAACTATCATTGGTTTAGACTCAGGTGCTCGTATTACTGTTCCTATTACTATTAATAAAACATCAACAAAATAAGATATGGGATTCAAAAGATTAGATCCAGAAGATTTTTTAGTAAGTGCAGATTCTGTATCACAAACCGTATGGAGTAACGAGACTGTAGAGTTATCTACCTTCTTCACTTCATCAGCACAACGAGTAGCCTCTCTTTCAGGTGAATACTATTTAGCAGTAAACCAATCAGAAACAACAGTTGCAGGATCTACTCCTCAGTTTGATATAGCCTATGGTGATAAAACATCAGGTGGTGGGGTTTACTTTAATGATGCTGTTCCTAATAAATCTACAACATCAACTATCTATGGTCAATATCGTACTTTAGTATTAGAAGATGAAGATAAGGATTTTCAATTCGGTTCATCCTACACACCAGGATACATCTATGCTCTATCAATCGAAAGAGCTAGATATAAAGAAAAACTATTACCTGGAACTTTATCTTTAACACTACAAGGAGCAACAGGAAAAGCTCTTACACTTACAGATAACTCAAACGATGTAACTATACCATCATATTTTGGTACTCAAAGAGCTTATCAAATAGTAAGACAAGGAGCTATACCAGGTACATCAGACGGAATCAACGCAGGTTATACTAACTCAGGATCATATGGTTTATTTTTACCTGACACAGGATTAATTTTACTAAATGGTTCAGCATTAGATCAACCTTCAACTACAACTGTAGCAACTACAGATAATCCTAATATAGGTATAGATTTACAAACTAATAGAAACTTAGATGTTGATGGGGAAAATAACTCAAAACTATTTGGTGCTATTGTAAGAGGTTCATCGTTTAGAGTAAACTGTGAAGAAACCCTAACATCAGATTTTATATTTGTCAGATCAAGAAACTCAGAATTTAACTACTCAGAAAATCCATCGTTCATTAAAGGAGCTACAGGTGAGGTGTATTGGGATTCATACATAAATGCACCACAAACGTATGTAACAACGATTGGATTATATAATGACCAAAACGATTTACTAGCAGTAGCCAAGTTGTCAAAACCGCTTTTAAAGGATTTTACAAAAGAATCACTTGTTAGAGTAAAGTTAGATTTCTAAATGAATGAGCGCATACAAACAATTCAACTCATCAGACATAATTGTTTCACCATTAGAGGTAAACAAGGGGTATAAATTTAATATTATACCAATATTTTCCTCATCTGGAGGATATTCCTTTATATCTTTTGGTACCGGTAGTTATTCAGAAAGTCTAGAGAGAATTGATGCTTATGGTTTTGGTGGTCAAATAGAAAGATATGTAGGTAAAAATATTGATTACAATAGTGAATATAATTATTCATCTGGTCTTTATTCTTCTTTCAAAGAATCATCTATATACAATTCTGTAAAACATTTATACTATACAAACTATATCTCAGGGAGTGTAGATAGTAATGGAGATTTTACAATGTCCGATGCTAGTCTACCATATTTTGGATCTGATGGAGTTGTAGAAGGTTCTAAGTATAATACAATATACGATAATTACAGACAAACAGATTTACTAGAACAAAAATCAATCCCCACTCAGAAAACTAAACCTGGTGTTTCTGATATAGCTGTATTATCTATCCCTTCCAATATATTTGGTGATAAAATACAACCAGGATCATTTAAGTTTGATTTTGGGGTATATGAAGAATCATCAGGAGGAACTTTTACAGATGATGGGGAAGGTAGATTAATATCATTATTTGGTGATGTAGTGGGTAATATAATATACACTCATGGAGTAGCTACAATAACTAATCCATTTTCTAATGAATTTGGTTATGGTAAAAATCCCTATAAGTATAGTAACTATGGAGATGGTGGTCAGGTTAGTAGAGACTTTTTTAAAGGATTCATATCTGGATCCGACTTAGAAGTATCATTATCATCATCGTATACACTTTATGAGACACAATATAAAGTAACAATAGGTGAAAGTGAATTTAATTACTCACAAAACCCAACCATAACATCAGGGAATGACGGAATCCCTTTTAATTATATAACAGGCTCATATTTTACACCCTATATTTCAACTGTAGGTTTATATAATGATGCACATGAATTACTAGCTGTTGGTAAGTTAGCAAAACCTTTACCGACATCTAAAACAACAGACACAACTATTTTAATAAACATCGATAGGCACTAAGGATGTTTAGTATTTATAATATATCAAATAAAACCAATGGCTAAGATACTATCAAATGCAGGCATAGTTACAGGGTTACCAGTAGAGGCGGAACACGTATCTCAATCGGTTAATGCCTTAACGGGTGCTGAAGCTTACGACATACTCATATCAGGATCATTAACAGTAAATACCTTAAAGTATCCTATAGTTGATGGAACACCTGGTCAAGCTTTAATCACTGATGGAGCTGGAAATCTTACACTCCAACACGTAACAACAGTTGGTACTGCTTCATACGTAAGTTCATCTAACGTATATGGCCCATTTGGAGCAGATTCAATCCAAACAGCATCATACGCTCCATCATCATCAGTTGCTGATTTTTCAAAGATAGCAGAAACATCTTTATTTACTTTAGATTCACAGAATGCTCAAACAGCAACCTCAGCTTCATATGCCCTTACAGCATCATATTTAATAGGTGAACGTAGTGCTTCATATGTGTCATCTTCTATTAGTGAAAATACTATAACATTTACTAAAAGTGATGGTTCACAAATAACAAATGAAATCACAACAGCATCGTATGCATTAACAGCATCATATGCTATATCAGCATCTCATGAGATTATACAAAAAGTAACTTCATCATACGCTGAAACTTCATCATACGCTTTAACAGCATCACATGCTCAAAATGTTGACCCAAATACATACATTTCATCAAGTACAATAGGTGAAGCTATCTTCTTTAATAAAACTAATGGGGAAGTTGATATTGTTTATGTAGAAACATCATCATTTGCAATAGCTGCTTCATCGTCAATATCCTCATCATATGCCTTAACATCATCTTATGTTAAAGGACCTATAGCATCAGCATCATTTGCTGAAAGATCAGAACTAACTAGACGAATATCATTTGTTGCAACCAATGATGATAACGTAACTATACCAGCAGGTACTCCATTATATGTTATGAATGTTACACCTCATAATGTATATAATGTTAGAAGAGCAAACGCTAGTGATCCAAATAGAATGCCAGCGGTGGGTGTTGCTGCTACGACATCAGCTCCAGGTGAATCAACTGAACTTATAGTATTAGGTGAAGTTAAAAACCTTGATACTTTTGGAACCCATGTTGGTAAAAATATTTATGTACAAACCGGAAGTGGTTTTACAGAAACACCACCATCATTCCCTGCAATCATACAACCCATAGGAATTGTAAGTGCAGAAGATTTTAGTAGTGGTAAAATATTGATAAATGGTCCCATGGCTGAAGTGCCATTTGCTAGTAATTCAATATCTGCATCATACGCTTTAACAGCATCATACGCCCTTAATGGGGGTGGAGGTGGGGGCGGAACATACACTTCAACATATGTAACTTCAGATATAACAGCTGAAAAGGATAGAATATATGTTTTTGAAGAATCTACTCCATATACCCTTACTTTACCATTATCTCCATCAAATGGAGACTCAATCTTAATATCTAATAGATCAGGTATAACAACCAATTTAATAGGTAGAAATGGTGAATTAATAATGGGGATAGCAGAGGATATGGAATTAAACATTCCTCCAGCTTCATTTATGTTTACATATGCTTCTGGTACTCAAGGATGGGTAATAACAGGAGCTGGTAGTGGTGGAGGTGGAGCTACCACAGGAAGCTTTAATACAGGATCATTCGCTGTAACCTCTTCAAATCAATTTAAAGGTGATCAATTCTTTACTGGTTCTCTTATTCCAGAAGCTGTAAATGGTAATGGAATATACGATGTAGGATCACAAACACACCCATGGAGAGATTTATATGTATCAACTTCATCACTAAAATTTGTTAGGGACGCTGTTATTATAGCTGACTTAAATGGAGAAGATGGTGGTGTTCGTATTGGTAATATTTTTATAGGTACAGGATCCATATCAGTAGTAAGTGGTAGTGGAGACGATATGACTATTATTGGTGATGTTGTAAACACTGAAATATCAGGGGGTATTATATCACCCATAGCCGGTGATACTGTAATATTACCAACAGGTAGTATTTCATCTTCAGCTCAAATAGCAGAATTAGGGTTTATTACTTCATCCCAAACAATAGATACAGGATCATTTATTACAACATCCTCATTAAGTGAATATCTTCCTACAGGTAGTATTTCATCTTCAGCTCAAATTGAAGAATTAGGATTCATTACATCATCTTCTTTAGATGAATACCTACCTACAGGTAGTATCTCATCTTCAGCACAATTAACTGATTTAGGGTTTATAACAACCTCCTCATTAGTTGAATACCTTCCAACAGGAAGCATTTCATCATCAGCTCAAATCTTTGAATTAGGATTTGTTACTTCATCCCAAACAATAAATACAGGATCATTTATAACAACCTCCTCATTAGCTGAATATCTTCCAACTGGAAGTATCTCATCTTCAGCTCAATTAACTGATTTAGGATTCATTACATCATCAGCAGGTGGAGTTATGGAATTTTCAGGTTCAACTTCATTTGAAGGGGATACTTCATTTACTGGATCTACAACAATGTCAGGTTCATTAACTGTAATAGATAACCAAGGATTTAGAGTAGAGGGTAATACAGTTTTAACTGGTAGTAACCTTTTTCAAGGTGATACTATAATTCAAGGTAATAGTTTTAAAGTTAACTCAACATCATCCTTTACAGATAATGTTGATATTACTGGTAGTTTAACAGTTACCAAAGGAATTACAGGATCACTTCATGGTACATCTTCTGTATCATTAGATAGTTTATTATTTGATGGTAAAGATTCAGCTACATTTGCAACAACAGGTTCAAATGATTTTAAAGCAAGTCAATATATTAGCGGATCAGTAGTAATGGCTCCATCTGAAGACCCAGGGACTAATAACTTAAATGCTACTTATCTATTCACTTCAGCTTCTAACTTTAGTGAAGATGAATGTGATTTCTACTATAGAAATAAAGGTACACTATGGGATCAAGAATGGTTAGAATACGGAGTAGGATCAGGTCTTATCTATGGTGGTGTTGTAACTTTTAGCGGTACAGATTTATTTGTCTCACCAGGTGGTGGTTTAGTAGTAAACTATAACGCTGAAACTGGTTCAGCTAATGCTGTAGTACCTACACAGGTTAAATGGGGTCCAATTACTTCAAGTGCTACATATTTAACTTCATCTCAATACTCTCACCTTTATATAGATGAGAATGGGGATTTAAAACAACAAATTGAAGACTTTACTACTGCACAATATTTAGAAAAAATTCCATTAGGTACTTTAGGTCACTTAACCAATGCTTATATTGATGCATTTGGTGAAGAAAAACAAACAACATATGCTGGACCAGCTCAAGCTAATCAGTTTATTAGAGCATTCGGTCCTTTAAAACAACAGGGATACGATTTATCAGCAATCTCATCATCATTAGGATTTAATGCTGCTTCTGGTATTACTTATAAGTTAGGAGGATTTTATTCTAAAGATCCTAATAATCCAAGTGTATATGATACCCCAGCATTAGCTTCTACTGGTAAAGTAGTAAGAGTACACCAATCAGGTAGTGAGTTTGTTGGTGATATTAATGCTGGTAACTTCTATAATGATATAGATCCTACTAAATATGATGATGGGTCAGGTACCTTAGTTAACATTAGTGGTTCAACAACTACAATACAAAGAGTATTTGTAGGACCAACTAGTGAAAGATTCTACGTTTACTATGGTCAAGACACTTACGATAGTGTAGCAACCGCTCTCCAAAACCTTACTACAGAACAATTTACAGAATCACTTACTACTTCTAAATCTCTAACATTTATAGGTTACTTAGTAGTTAAAGCAAATACTACAGATTTAGCTGATGAAACTTGTGCTAACATTATAAACGCAGGTTTATTTAGAAACACAGCAGGTTCATCAGGTGGTGGTACTTCAACTATTAGTAATTTAGGAGATATAACCGATGTTAATATTTCAGCACCAACAACAGGACAGTATTTAAAATATGATGCGGGTGTTTGGGAAAATGCAAGTATACAGTATAGTGAGTTAGATAGTGCGCCTTCAGGTATAATTTCCTCTTCAACTCAATTAGAAAATTTAGGGGTTAATATATCAACTGGTAGTTCTGCAGTATTTGATAATAGTGTAAAAATTAGTGGTAACACTTCTAACTTAGAAGTACAAGGAGATGTGATTGTAACTGGTAGTTTATCTTCTCCAACCCAATATATCCCTGCTACTTTTCAACCCACGGGATGGACAGTTATATATCCTGTTTCTACAGGTAACTTCTTTCAAACTACTCTAGCAGCAGGCTCTCTTAATAGTATTGTTTTGGGTAATGGTGGTCCTATTGGGCAAACCATTAACATAAAAATTACTCAACATCCAACAAACCCAGGTACCATTAGTTGGTCTAGTAATATTAAGTTTGCGGATGGTTTTGATTCATCTGCTTCTACAGGGGTAGGAGATATAGACGTTTGGTCTTTAGTTACTTTTAATGGTACTAATTATTATGCAACTGGTTTAAAAAACTTCTCATAATATGGCTTTATTTACACCAACCCCATATTGGGGGGAAGCATCTACACCAGCACCTCCAGCTTTTTCTCCTACTGATATCCCTAATTTAGCAGGATGGTATGATGCTAGTGATACTACCAGTTATATAAAAAGCGGAACGTCAATAACAGGAATTAGATCACAAAGCAATTATGGTGATAATTTAGGTGTAATAGGTAATAGTAATCCAGTAGCAGGGACTCAACAAAATAGTTTAGATTGTTTATATTTTGGGGGTAGTACTGCTTTTCAAAATAGTTCCACAGACACTTTAGTTAATAGTAGTGGTTACCACTTTGCTGTGGGAACATTTCGACCTATGCTTGTTAATGCTTCTAAAGATTCTTTATGGAGTTTAAGTGCTACTCGAGATTATGCTGTTTCTTCTGCTAGCACATCCCAGTTTTGGGGAGAAATGGATTTAGGAAATGGGGTAGGGAGTAATGGAGTATTAGGACCCATTAGTACTGTAAATAGAGAGAATACTTGGATTATATACACTGTGACATTTTCCAACGAGATGGGATGGAGAAGAATAAGACAGTTTTTAAATGGTGATAGTTTGGGTGGTGGGAATAACCATGTGATGCAGTACCTTAGTAGCTTATCAACTAGTCAAAAATTAAGTATAATGGCTAACAGAGGTGGTAATAAAAAACTAACAGGACGTTTTGGGGAACTAGTATTATTTAATGGTGATCCTAGTATTTTCCAAAATACTTGGTTCTATAGTCGACAAGCAGAAGGATATTTAGCTTGGAAATGGGGATTGCAAGGCAACCTACCCTCTAACCATCCATATAAAAATAACCCACCTACTTAATTTATAAAATAATTTGGATTCTATAGATAGAATTCTTATATTGTTATGCTGTAATAGAACTAGTAAAATAAAATAAAAATATTTCAACCATAGGATGGGAAGGTAATATTTATAATAAAATAAAATAATACAAATAATATGAGTACATTTGATCAGTTTTTCCCTTCATCAGGGCCTTCTGGAAATAGTGGATCATTTAGTGGTTCATTTCAAGGAGATGGTAGTGGATTAACCAATATAGATACCTCATCATTTGCACTTACAGCATCATATTTAGATGGTTTTATTGAATCAGCATCATATGCCTTAACAGCATCATATGCCTTAAATGCAGGTAGTGGTGGTTTAACTTCTGGATCAGTAGTTACAGGTTCAACTATTATAGAATCTACTATTACAAGTTCAACTATTATAGAATCTACTATTACAGGTTCAACTGTATTAGATACTACTATATCAAGTTCAACCATAGTAGACACTACAATAACAGGTTCAACTGTATTAGATACTACTATATCAAGTTCAACCATAGTAGACACTATTATTACAAGTTCAACTTTAGTTGACGTAGTAGGTAGTGGATCATTTAGTGGTTCGTTTGTAGGAGATGGTAGTCAATTAACTAATATAAGTACATCATCATTTGCCCTTACAGCATCATATGCTATATCATCATCACATGAGATTATTCATGAAGTAAGTTCATCATATGCTGAAACTTCTTCATACTCATTAACAGCATCATACGCTTTAAATGGTGGGGGTAGTGGGGCAACAATTAACCCAACAGATAATGTTGTACCACTTAGAAGTGATTCTACTACATTTGTAGATTCTATTATACAACAACCAACCACAATAGATAGTACAGCGTTTTCAGTATTATCAGTATCACCCTTTGTTCCAACTACTGAAGCTGGAACTGTGGCATCTCCTGGAGTATTAGTTGATTCAACTAAATCCCCTCATATCCAAAATGGAGATATATTATTTGTTACAACTCAAGGAATACCTACAGCACCTAATTTAGCATTACCAGGGGGAGGCTTTATCGAACCAGGACAATCAGCAACATTAAGATTGGTAAATGCAGCAGGAACTATCCCAGCTGGAGATTATGAAGGTAGATATTTTGATTACACTAGAATTGATTTTGACTCAGCGACACCTACAAATGGTACAATGGCATGGAGGCCAGAAAATCAAAGTTTAGATTGGGCAGGTGAGATTGATAATAGTGTAACACTTGCTTTCTTTGCAGGTGGTGGGTTAGGTAATACTATACGAATAACTGGAAGTTTAGATGTAACCTCAAATATAACAGCATCTTCAATAGAAGCATCTTCTGGATTTACTGGAAGTTTATTAGGTACAGCGTCATACGCTATTACAGCATCATATGCTCTAAATGGTAGTGGCACTTCAGTTACATCTTCATACGCTTTAACAGCCTCATACTTAGAAGGATTTGTTGAATCAGCATCATACGCAGCAACAGCTTCACATGCTTTAAATATTAGTAGTGGAGGTATAATTGGATCTGGATCAACTATTGTAGAATCATCAATCACAGGTTCAACTATTGTAGATTCTGTGATATCAAGTTCAACCTTAGTTGAAGTAATTGGTAGTGGATCGTTTAGTGGTTCATTTGTAGGAGATGGTAGTGGGTTAACTAATATAGATACAGCATCATACGCCTTAACAGCATCATATTTAGATGGTTTCATTGAATCATCATCATATGCTCTAACAGCATCATATGCTTTAAATGGTAGTGGTACATCAGTAACATCATCATACGCTTTAACAGCCTCATACTTAGAAGGATTTGTTGAATCATCGTCATATGCAGCAACAGCATCATATTTAGATGGTTTCATTGAGTCAGCATCATACGCTGAATATGCCGCAACATCTTCAATAAAATATGATTCAGGTTCCGGGGTAATAACAGGTTTAGATGAAATAAAAATTAACGATTTTGATGATAATGTAGGTGTTACATTTCAAGATTCTAAATTAACATTAACATTTGGCTCACCAGCAACACCTTCTATTTCAAGCTTTTTTAATAGTGGATTCCTTACAGACCGATTTAATCAAGTATTAGATTCTTACAATACTATAGGTAATTGGGATAATGGTGGATACACATTTGTAGAAGCTTCTATATTACAAGGGAGTACAGTTTTATCTACTACAACAACAGCTGGTAGTACTAATTTAACTCTCCCTCAATCAACAGCAGGTTCCCAATCATATACTTTAATCTATACTGGTTCTAGCCCACTAGATGGTTCAGAATATAAACTATCAAGTACTGCAACTAGTAATTTAAGTAAAAGTAGTCCTGGATTACCATCTATATCAGATACAGTAACCATTCAATTAGGAGATACTAATAATCAATTTGAACAAGGTGCTTCAGGTAATATAGCTTTTACTACTAACTATGGAGCTTCAAATGGGTGGGATCAAGTATCAATAACAAACACACCACCTAATAGTCCAATAGTATTTACTGGAGCAGGTTCAGCTGGTATAACCATTCAATCAGTAACAGCATATCAATCACCAACAGGTGAAAATAGTCCTCAATTATCAACTAGTAGAACTGCCACTAGAACATTTAGTAAAATACGTAGTGTAAGATATGGAGCATCTACTGCTGCATCATTTACACAAACAGAACTTGAAGATTTAGGATCTTGGGATACAACATTAGGAGGAACTATAGGAACAATAGATAAAGGAAATACAAACCCTTCAGGAGATACATTAACCATAACTTGGAGTGGAGATAAATATCAATACATTATTTATGATGGCAATGAAAGTGATTTAACTGGCATTGCAACAAGTGGATTTGGAGTGATAGGTCAATTTACAAAATCAACAGTAGGAGACTATACAGTTTATAGAACAAATGTATTACAAGCTGGTGGTAGTGGTGCTAGTATAACCTATAACTTAACATAAAATATAGCAGATGGCAATTATATTACCTGGAGGGTTTCAGATAACAAACAACGAAGCAGTTGATTCAAGAATAAGCGTAGCTGACCAAACAGCACGTTTAGGATTTTCAGCTGCAAACGTGTATGAAGGTTTACTTGTTTACCAACAAGATACAAATGAAATATATGTTTTAACAAATGCATCTGACCCCACTAATAACTCTAACTGGGATATAATATACCCAGTTTCAGGATCATCTGTAAGCAACTCAGGATCATTTAGTGGTTCATTTCAAGGAGATGGAAGTGGGTTAACTAACATTGTTTCATCTTCATACGCCCTCACAGCATCATACTTAGAAGGGTATATAGAATCAGCATCTTTTGCTGCTACTGCTTCACATGCCTTAACAGCATCGTATTTAGATGGTTTCATTGAATCAGCATCATTCGCTGCAACAGCTTCATACTTCGATGGTTTTGTTGAATCAGCATCATATGCAGTAACTGCATCATATATTGAAATGTCTGATGCTTATAGAGAAGACTTTACTAATGTTTCTAGTATAACTGTAAACCATAATAGAGATACAGAAGATGTTTTAGTAGCAGTTTATGAAACAACAGGAGGGACATCACCACAACTAATAATACCACAAAGTGTTACATTAACCAATGATAATACAGCTGTAGTAACTTTTGCCACAAATATAGATGGTTATGTAATAGTAACAGATGGTAAAGGTGTTGCTAATACTGGATTTACATTAAGTTCATCATATGCTACCTACGCTAAAACAGCAGGAACAGCAGTAACATCATCCCACTCATTATATGCTGTATCCGCATCTTATGCTTTATCATCTTCACATGAAATTGTTCATGAAGTAAGTTCATCATATGCCCAAACTTCATCATACGCAGTAACAGCATCATATGTTTTAAGTGATTCAATTGTCAATCCAACTTCATATAGAGAAGCAGTTAGTGGTGCTACAAGTTATTCTATAACACATAATTTAAATCAGGATTTCCCTATAGTACAAGCATACGAACAAACATCACTTTCACAAGAGATACCATCATCTGTAACATCAACAGGAGTAAACTCAATAGATGTTACTTTTATAAACAACTTTGATGGTACTATAGTAATAATAAAATAATATATTTATAATAAAATAAAATAGGTTAGATGAGAATAGATGACGCAATATTAAGCGGATCAGTATTAGGTTCAAGCGCAGTAGTATCCATAACAGGATCATTCACAGGATCAGGGCATATTGAAACATCTTCATATGCTGTCACTTCATCAAAAGTTTGGATAACAAACTATCCAACATCTGAACCTACAGCATCATCTGTGGTTTATATAGTAGATACAGATTATGAAGATCCAGGTTTTACACCTGATCCTCAAACATTGTATTTAATATATGAGTTGTAAGATATAACTTATTAATCCAAATAGTTACCATAAGACATGCCAGAAATAAGATTAGGTTCTTCAAAGAATATGAAAAACATAAACCTTGGATCTAAAGAGATCGAAGAGGTTCGTTTGGGAAGGACTTTGGTTTGGATAAATAATTTATCTCCACAGATTGTTTTAACATCTCCTCCTATAGGAGAATATGGAGATCAAAACTTTGATATAGGTGTAACAATAGCAACCAATGTAAATATAGTATTCTCGGCTCAAGACCCAGATATTTTAGATACCATAGTTAGTTACGCTGTTGATGGCCCATCAGGCTTTACACCAGTTCCCACTACACCAATTACACCAGGAAATCCTGTTTCGGGTCTTACATTTACCATACCTAATACATTATTTGTAAATCCTGGAGAACCAACTACAAACAATGTATTTACAATTACAGTTACCGACCAAAGAGGTAAAGAGGGAGTATATACCGTTACCGTAATAGGTGTATCAATTGAACCTCCAGTGGTTTCAGTTACACAAGAATTCCATAGTGGTTTTAGTTTAAAATATTTAAACCCAACTTCAGTCACTAGAACAGCTAGGTTTGCTATTGCTCAATCTCCAGCAGCAATTGCCGCAGGTTATACAGCTCAATATTCATTAGATGGTGGTGTTAATTGGGTAAATGGTACTTCTGTTAGTATAACAAAATCAACTACATGTGGTAAAGCAGTTTCAGCTACAGTTTATTGTAGATCAGTTAAAACTGGAGAAGCAACAGCAAATGGTAATTCTGCTTCTTCAACTCTTAGAGTAACAGCACCACAAGCATATTTCCCATTAACTGGGGGAGGTGGATGTGTGATGAAGAGTTATTTCGTTTCGCTTTCGGGTGGGAATGCTATTAGAGGATTTTATCAATCTCAAAGTTGTGATGGTAGGGTATATTCAGCAGGATCAACTTATACTGATAATGTTACTTTAACATCTGATAACGTTTTTATTGCATCACAAGCTAATGTAATATTTACAGGAACTGCACCCCAAACTATGGTTGCAGATGGAAGATCTGCACCCCTAGACCAGGCATTCGAAAGTGACATGAGATATGATGTAACTTATATTGTTCCATCAACTTCAGGAACAGGGATTCCATTCTCATGTAGTGGTGGAGATATTAGAAGAACAGCATACTATTTAGGTCCTGTAAATACAGTGGATAGCATTTCAGGAGATTTAGGTACTACAGGAGTTGGTTCTTTACTTAATAGAGGACAAGATTATGTATTCACATCAGTAAATATCAACTCCCCATATGTGTCTATAAGTGTTTCAGGTAATTTTGGAGATACATCCTATGTAGCTTCATTTAATCAAGTAGGGCAAACAAGTACAAAACCTGTATACACAGGTTATTATAGATTAGCAAGTGGTGGTACTAAAAGTCTAAGTGCAACAAATAGATACACCAAGTTTTTCACAACTAAGGAACCATAATAGAAACGTTGTAATACCAAAATAAAAATAGTATATTATATTATATAATAAATAAATACAAGTAAGTTATGAAATACAAAATTTACGTACAAGACGAATGTGAATTCTGCCAACAACTAGAATCACCAGAAGGTATTAACATTGAAAAAATTTATATCAATAGGGATGATTTTGATGGTTTTAAACCACAACAAGTCCCAGTTATACAGTTTAATACCTTTCAATTAGAAGGACCATACCAGATAAACGAATTTTTTAAAATGATTAAAAATGCCCAACAAGAGTAAAGGATTAGGAGATACTATTGAAAAGTTTACAACATCAACAGGCATTAAATCCCTCACTAAATCTATTTTAGGTGAAGATTGTGGGTGCGATGCTAGACAAGATTATTTGAATAAAAAGTTTCCATATATTTATAATAAAACAATATAACAATAAAACAATAAAACAATATGGGCAATTTCTCAACATATTTTCCTATTCCATCTAGTGGTGGTAGTGGTGGTAGTGGTGGATTACAGATTTCAAGAGATTTTACCACAACCGGAACTTTCAACCCTTTAGACCCTGCAGGGGATGGTTCTCAACCAGCTCTAACAGATGGTCATAAAATCTCCTTCCTTCTAGTAGCAGGTGGCCAAGGGGGTGGCGCTCATACAAATGGATCTAATGTGGGTAATAGAGTAATGAATGGTGGAGGTGGTGGAAATCTTTATTCAGGTACTACTGTAATAACAGATACTACACAAACAATTACTATAACTGTAGGAGCTGGTGGTGCTGGGGGGTCTAGAGCTCGATCATCTAGTGGTAATGGTAACACTAATGGAGCAGTTGGGGGTAATTCATCCATCACCGGAGCAGGTGTTATTAATAAATCAACATCGGATTCTAATTTTGGTGTTTTCAATCCCTCTAGTCATTCTTCTTATGCTGCGAGTTCTGATCCCTCTGCAATTTCATATTGGAGTGTAAGACCTTCTATGTTATATAATGGAGCAGGAGCAAGAGGAGATGCAACTCGGGCAAACTATCCTATAACAGTTATTACTCCATCATCCTTTAAAGTGGGAAGTGGGGGTAGAGGGATTAACTATACTTCAACTTTTGTCGGAACCGTAGTTACAGGTGGAAATGGTGTGGATGGGATTGTAGTAATCTATTATTAATAATAAAAACATATAAATCATGGCAGTATATTTTTACCAATTAGATGAATCCAATGTAGTAGAAAACTTAATTAGTTTTGAATCTTCTGCATCAGCTGATATCATCGCTAAATCCAACAACCTTACCTTATTAGAACGTAGTTTAGCAAAATCTGGAAGTATTGGGTGGAATTCATTTAATCAAATAGGAATGACTTATTCCCTTATTTCAGGTAGCACATCAGGTAGTTTATAATACCAACCCTATAATAATAAAACAACTAGGCTCCCATAGGGAGCCTTTTTATATTATATGATATGTGGTTATACAAAAACAAAGAAATCAACTCAATAGAGGATATGCCTGCCGACACTTTCGGTTTCGTATATTTAGTTACTCACACCCCAAGCGGTAAAAAATATTTAGGTAAAAAACAACTAATATCTAATAGAACTCTCCCACCCCTTAAAGGTAGTAAACGTAAACGTAAAATCCAAAAGGAAAGTGATTGGAAAACATATTATGGTTCCCAATCCGAAGTAAAACAACTAGTTAAGGAATCTAAAGATAAGTTGGAGTTTGTAAGAGAGATTATTATATTTACGTCAACGAAAAAACAACTCACTTACTTTGAAACGAAATTACAATTCGTAAATGAGGTATTAGAAAACGACGAATACCTTAATTCAAATATTCTTGGAAAATTCTTTAGGAAAGATTTATATGACAAATCAGTTATTAGTTAGTTTAGTTAACTCAGTTTTAGGTAGTGGTAAACCCACTGCTAGAGATAACTACGCATATCACTGCCCCAGTTGTCATCACGCCAAACCCAAACTCGAAATACAACTAACCGAAAATAGAGAAGGTAAAAACAAGTGGGCCTGTTGGAGTTGCGGAGTACGAGGACAATCAGTCTACGCTTTATTCAAACTAGCTAAAGCATCTAACGACAAAATACAACAAGCTAAAAAACTAATAGCTAACTCTAAGTCGTTTAAACACACTAAAGTTGACGAATCAGCGATTGTATTACCTAAGGAATACATTGCGTTATATAACGCTGATACATCGAAAATAACATACAGACATGCAGCGGCTTACCTTAAACGAAGAGGTATAACGCAAGAAGACATATTAAAATATCAAATAGGATATTGTGAGGAAGGGCCTTATAGAAATATGTTAATATTACCAACGTTTGACGCAGAGGGATATTTAAACTATTTTACAGCAAGAAACTTTGATGCATCATCATCTTTAAAATATAAAAACCCATCAGTATCAAGAGACATCATACCTAACGAATATTTTATAAACTGGAACTTACCAATAGTATTATGTGAAGGTATATTTGATGCAATAGCAATAAAAAGAAACGCAATACCTTTATTAGGTAAAAATATACAATCATCTTTAATGAAAAAAATCATCACATCTATTGTAGATAAAATCTATATTGCGTTGGATAGTGATGCGTTTAAACAATCACTTCGGTTTTGTGAGAAGTTGATGAACGAAGGTAAAGAAATATACCTAGTAGACGTAGGAGATAAGGATGCCAGTGAGCATGGTTTCCACGACTTTACTAAAATAATACAACAAACAAAACCACTAACCTATTCTAAGTTATTAGAATACAAACTATCTTTATGACAAAGTTAAGAAAAGCTAACTTCCCTAAACAAGAGTATAACAAAACGTTTACTCAAGTTACTACTAACGATTCTCGTTTCTACGAAGACGGCGAAAAAACATACCCATCGGTAACGTTTGTTCTATCATATTATCCAAAAGGTAAATATTTTGAGGAGTGGTTAAAAAAAGTAGGTTCAAACGCAGACTTTATAGCGAAGAAAGCAGCAGGTGAAGGTACCATAGTTCATGAGTTGGCTGAACAATATTTAAAGGGAGATAAAATCGAGTTAATCAACCAGTACACACACTCACCCCAATACGATTTAAAAGTATGGAAGATGTTTCTTTCGTTTGTAGATTTTTGGGAGACAAGTGGCGCTGAGTTACTCGAGACAGAAGTATTCCTATATAGTGATACACTTAAAGTAGCAGGTACTTGTGACTTGGTATGTAAAATCGATGGTGAAGTATGGGTTATTGATTTAAAAACATCCAATCACTTACAAACTACATATGATATCCAGTCAGCACTTTATACTAGATGTTATGAAGAGTGTTATGATACCAAAGTTGATAGGGTAGGTGTATTATGGTTAAAATCTAAATCACGAGGTGAGGATAAAAAAGGTAAAGTACTTAAAGGTAAAGGATGGTTAGTTCATGAATCACCTAGAAGTGTAGAGGAAAACTTAGAAATCTACACCCACGTACGTGCTTTATTCGATATTGAACACCCTGTACTAAAACCACTTAGCGAAAAGTACACAACGGTTGTACAAAAAGATGTTCCAAGATCTTAGGTTTCCCAAGATATCTTTCGTATATTTATAACAATAAATAAGATATGATAAAACTAGTAGATCTATTATTAGAAAACGAACAAAAACCTAAAGCAGTGTTCTTAGCAGGACCTGCTGGGAGTGGTAAATCCACTTTTGTTAAACAATATTTGAGTAACAAAGGTTTAAAGTCTATAAACATAGACGATACCTATGAGGAACTACTTAGAGCATCTGGTTTAGATAAACCACAAGCAGAATATGGTGCCGAGGAGTTATCTTCAGCAGCAAAACTTATGGGCCAAGCACGTAAGGATACTACATCCAAACTACAACAATCTATGGATGATAGTGAAAATCTAATCATAGATGGTACAGGCGCTGCTTCAAATCCTATAGCTAAAAAGAAACAACAACTAGAAGATCTAGGTTATGAAACTTTTATGGCATTTGTATATGTTTCACCTTTAACTTCTTTACAACGTAATAAAGAACGAGGTGAAAAAGGTGGTAGAGCATTACGTCCTTCAATCATATTAAGAACTTGGGATAGTACAACTAAAAATATAGAAACGTTTGAAAAGATGTTTGGTAATAACTTCGTTATTTTAGATAACGATCCCAAAGATGCTATTAAAGATTATAGTCAAGAACAAATAGATAAATACTTTGCGACAGTTACATATTCAGGTAAACCTAAATCACCTGAGGAGCAAGCGAAGAAAGATAAGGAACAAAAAGATATGATTGCTAATATTAAACAAGCATTATCTAATACTCCTGATTTTGATGATCAATCCACTATAACAAATAAAATAAATGCGTTTATTAACTAACTTTATAGTTAAAACTATACTTAACGAAGATAAAAATAAAAAAACTACTGCGGTTTACGGGGGAGGATTTAAGCCTGTAACTTCTGGACACTTCGAAGTAGTTAAAGAAGCACTTAGACAAAACCCATCGATAGATGAGTTTATTATTTATGTTGGTGCTAAAGAACGTGATGGTGTAACTCAAATCCAATCAACACTTATTTGGGAGGTTTACAAACGATCACTTCCTATGAAAGTAACAGTTATTCCTACTAAAAAAGCACCAATAAGAGCTATTTACGATTATGCTAAGGAACACCCACAAGAGGAAGTATTATGGATTATAGGTGCTAGACAAGATAACGAAGAAGATTTTAAAGATATTTCAAGTAGAACCAAATCCATATCTAAATACCCTAATATGGAGTTAAGAACTATAGTAACACCAGGTGGTGTATCTGGTACTGCTGCTAGAAATGCTCTTAAAGTAAGTAAAGATAAGTTTAGAGATTTTCTACCTGATGAGTTAACTGATGGTGAGGTACAAGAAGTATTTGATATAGTATCTGTAAAAGAATCACTTAACGAACACGCTTCATATACTGATAGTATTGATGTAGTAGAAAAAATATCTCAACTAACTAACCATATGATAGATAAGGGTATGAATATAGAACCCTTACCAACTATGGAGTTTATAGATGGTGATTCAGATAATGCAAGTGATTTTTTAGGTAAAACAGCATATTACGACCCAGAAAATAAACATATTGTATTATATACTGAAGGTAGACATCCTAAAGATATAGTACGTTCATATGCTCACGAGATGATTCATCATATTCAAAATCTAGAAGGACGTTTAGGTGATATAACTACTACTAATACTCAAGAAGATGGTGATTTAGATAAGTTAGAACAAGAAGCAAATCTAAGAGGTACTATGACGTTTAGAAACTGGACTGATAGTATAACAGGTAATAAGTTAGACGAATCAATAGTAGGTCAAAAAATCGTATGTGATAACTGCGGTTGGAGTTGGAATATTGATGATGGGGGAGACGATATGTTTACTTGCCATAAGTGTGGTAGTGAAGACAATATGCCTATAGTTGAAGAAAAAACTAAAGATCCATTTGGTTTAAATGCATATTCTGCTGAGTTAGGTAGATTAAGAGAAGACGAAGAAGAATATAAAATCTACGTAGACATGGATGGTGTGGTAGCTGATTTCAATAAACGATTTAGAGATCTATCAGGTATGAATCCAAGTGACTATGAAGCAAAAAATGGTAAAAATGCATTTTGGGATTTTATCGATGTTAAACATAAACTAGCATTTTGGGTTGGTATTCCACCTATGCAAGATGCTCAAAGTTTAATAGATTATGTTTCAAAACATGATTATGAAATGTTAACTGCCCCCTCTATTAGAAAAGAATCGTTGATGGGTAAAGGTTTATGGATTAGAAACTGGACTAATAAAGGTTTATTTCCATCAAAACCTAAAGTAAACTACAAATCAGCTAAAGAAAAACACAAATTTGCAGCACCAAATCATATATTAATAGACGATAAAAAATCAACCATAGATAGTTGGAACGCAGCAGGCGGAGTAGGCATTTTACACACATCAGCAAATAATACAATAAATCAACTCAAAAAATTGGGAATATAAGTTATGTTAAAAAAACAGTTCGAAAAGAAGGACGTTACAAGAATCCGAAACCTAGTAAAGGGTAAATCAGGTAATAAAATATCATCATCAGTTGGTTATAAAAAATCAGATGATCATTATAGTGAAGGAGATGTTTGGGAATCAAACGGACGTACCTGGACTATAAAGGACGGTATTAAACAAAATATAACCAAACTCGATGCCGCTAAGCAAGCGCATTTAATGCCGTTACTATGTCCAAAATGCGGTAAGGTAATGCGTAATCGTAATGATAAACCATTCTATAAAATACATAAAAAATGTTTTAACTGTGTTATTGATTTTG
>Ga0208950_1000312_pt1 | contig 25824 bp, 21 predicted proteins | sample AOAMet_54_BLW_10_2_FD_188234 | JGI IMG/M metagenome (GOLD analysis project Ga0208950, IMG submission 188234) | Ammonia-oxidizing marine microbial communities from Monterey Bay, California, USA - CAN11_54_BLW_10 (SPAdes) | ecosystem: Environmental > Aquatic > Marine > Intertidal zone | place...
GATTTTATTGCAAACGAGAGCTCTTTCAACAAACAAAAAGGAGTAAAAGAAATTTGTAATGATACTAAAAACACAGACATTCCATCTTTCAAATATTTTAAATACAGAATGATTACTGAATATTTATTTGAGGAAAGAAAAGTTACATTAGAAAAATTATTAGATGAGGATTTTGATTTGGAAAATTTAAATAACATTTTGAAGAAAAAATACTGTACACAATAGTGGGAGGGGAAATCAAAATCATATTAGTTCAACTTTTCATAATAGGAGTCATTATATGATGAGTATCAATTAAATCTCTTGAAGTAAAACTTATGTTCGATATTTCGATAGAGAACTCTACTACCAACCCTTTCAAAAATGAGATGGTTTTTTATGCGGTGTATTCAAGAATACAAGGACTTATTTCAATAAATTAGAATTTAAACTGTAATTTTGACACACAGATAATTATGATAACTAGGAAATATTATGGAAAAAATTAAAAGCGTCATTTCGTCTATAGACAATCTTCTCGGAAAATTTAGAAGAGTTTTTTTAAACCTCCTTACCGTTCTTTTTATAATGCTATTATCATTTGGTTTTGTTTACAGCCTGGGTTCTTTGTTTGAATCCGATAAAGTTGAGACTGCAGATCAAATTTTATACTTGGAACCAAATGGAGTGATTGTGGACAAGGCAATTGTAATAAATGAACCTTTTGAAGAATTTGAGGTTTTTGGAAACTCCACCAATCAGATTGAATTAGAAAATTTTTTAAAAGTTATCAAAAACGCCGGTACCGATGATGATCTTAAAGCCATTTATCTTAATGTAGACGGCTTAAGTGCTTATTATACTTCTGCATTAAAAATAGCAGATGCTTTATACGAGGCAAGAGAAAATGGTAAAGAGATTATTGCTTTTACAAGCGGATTGGGAACTACTGGATATCTCATAGTTTCTCAAGCAACTGAGATAATTTTAGAAAAAGACTCTTATGAATCAGTACTTCCTTTTGGATTTAGTAGAGTAAGGCAATATCAGAAAGATTTCTTTGAAAATATTAAAGTTGACATGAATGTTTATGCTGCTGGTGATTTTAAATCAGGCCCTGAAGGTTATACAAGAAATGATATGTCTGAAACAGACAAGCTGGCTTGGCTTGAGTTTGTAACCCCAGTTTGGGAAAAATATAAAAGTAAAATGGAGACGGGTAGAGGTTTCGATTCAGGTAAAATTCAGTATATCGGAGATCATTACCATTTACTTACCGATGGTAATGGTGGTGATAACAATGAAACAGCTCTTGAAATTGGTCTTGTAGATAAGCTAATGTCTAAGCAAGAATTAAGGAACTACATGATTGAAAAATATGGTAGTGAAGAGGAATATGAACGTCCTGAAGGAATTTCAGGAATAGAATACCTGACCACTCTAAAAGATGAAGATATAAGTAATAAGCAAAAAAAGCTTCAAGAAAAAAATAAAATTGCTATTATTCATGTTGAAGGAGCAATTGTAACCGGTAATATAGGGGTCGATACTGCAGGGTCAGGCGATATTGTAAAAAATATTAATAAAGCTAGAGACGATGAAAATGTTAAGGGGATTGTTTTAAGAGTTAATAGCCCTGGAGGCGATGTATATGCTTCTTCAATGATTACAAATGCTTTGGAAGAATTTCAAGCTACAGGAAGACCTGTAATAACATCTATGGGTGATATAGCTGCATCTGGAGGGGTCTGGGTAACTACCACATCTGAAGAAATTTGGGCTGAAGAAACTACGCTGACAGGATCAATTGGGGTCTACAGTATTATTCCAGATTTTTCTCCACTAGAAAAGTGGGTGGGGATGAATTATGACGGTGTAAGTATGACAAAAGCTGGAGATGTTTACGATTTGAGAAAAGGAATGAATGAAGAACTCAATAAGCAATATAGAGAAAATACAGAAAAAATCTATAAGGATTTTGTTACTAAGGTTGCCAATAATAGAGATATGGACTTCGCTAAAGTTCTTAAATTTGCTGGTGGAAGAATATGGAGAGGTGATACCGCTCTGGAATTAGGTTTAGTTGATAAATTAGGCACCTTAGACGACGCAATTGATTCTATGGCAACAAAACTTGAGTTAGAAGATTATAAAGTTTTTTCTTATAATAACGAGGTTGAATTTGAGGATTATTTAAATTTAATGGCACAGGACATACTTCCAGTCCAAATCCAAGATTTATTGAATAAAATTAGTGGCTTGAACAGGATGTTCCTGGCTGAAAAAGACAGGTATGTAGTTGTTTATTGTTTTGACTGTGGTTTTAGAAATTTTGAATAATCTCTTTAACTAAATTGAGTACGAACATAAATATTTAAAAAAGTATCATCACAGATATTAGTTGCTGCGTATTTTTTTGTGAGAGTCATCTAATTATACAAAGGCTTTCTGTAATTAAATGAATTTTTCATAGTAGTTCATACATAGATTTCAAAAATAGATTGAGATCTATACTGTCAATAATTATGTAAGATAGCATGATAACTATCTTGAACGGTTTGTATAATTAGGGTCTTGTCTAAATTTAAGCCTTTAATATCTCCAATTTCATTAAATTCACGCATGTTAGAATTCCCCCACAAACTGAATTCAATGATTATAGGAGCCAAATGAATCCCTTTTTCCGTTAACAAGTAAATATTTTCTTTTTTATTATCGGGCATTTTTGTTTTAAAAATCAGTTTATATGATTCTAATAATTTTAATCGCGCAGATAGTATACTCGGAGCGATTTTTTCATCTGAATCAGAAATTTCCTTAAAAGTCTTTTTATGTTTAATCAGCATATCTCTAATGATTAACAAAGACCATTTGTCTCCTATAACATCAAGTGTAGAAGCGATTGGGCAGCCAGAACGAAATTCTTTTTTCATTATTCAATAATTATTACTATTAATTCAATAGTAATAATTATTTTTGCTATCGAATTGAAAGCAAAATTACAAAAAAATAAAGAATTATGTTAGCAGGACATTTTACAACTGCATTAATAGCAAAACAAAAATTTCCAAAAGGAACTCTTTTATATTTCCTAATAATCTCTCAATTACAGGATTTTTTGTGGTTCTTATTTCATTATTTAGGTCTTGAACCAACCAACCCAACCGATGCCTTTGATGCCACTTTAAGTAATATGGTAGTAGATATGTTATACAGCCACGATTTATTACCACAATTATTTTGGTTGGCGATAGTTTTCTTACTTGGAAAATTTCTATTTAAAAGCACCAAAATAGGCTCCGTAAGCGCGGTCTTAGTATCAATCCATTTTATATTAGATTTTTTTTCAGGACATATGCACCATATTTATGGGGCAGATACAATGAAAGCTGGTCTTGGACTGTATGCGTCTAATCCTTATTTAGCCATTTTTATAGAAGCCTTATTTAGTATTGTCGCGTTATGGTATTTCTCTAGAGAAGAAACTAAAAAAGGTATTATTCGAACTACTAAAAATAAAGTTGCAATTATTGCTGTCTTCGCATATGGAATTATTTTTATGCTACTTATTGCTACTCATTCCTTTAGAGAACTATTTAGCATTCCAGCATTTGATTTAGGATTTAACACCAATATGCCTACGCTCATTTTTACATATGGTGCAATGCTGTATTGCTTGAATTATTTTGTACCAAAGTTTAAGCTTGACAAAAAAAAATAAGGTAGTGGTTGTAGGAATATTAAATTTTATTAAAGAATTAAAAATCCGGAATGAATCCTTGTTTTATTTTGGTTTATTCTGCTTATCTCTTTCAATAGTAGTTATCGTTTTAACCAAACTAACAACGACCGAAGTTCACGGAGTAAACGCTTGGTTTAAGCCTTTGAAATTTACTGTTTCAATAGGTTTATTTGCTTGGACAATGGCTTGGTATTGCCATTATTTGTCAAATTTTAATGTAATACCCTTTAATTGGACCGTAATTATATTGTTTGGTCTAGAACTTATATATATTATATTTCAAGCATCAAAAGGAGAGTTGTCTCATTTCAATATTAGCACACCAACATATTCGCTTTTATATTCGTTAATGGGTTTAGCAGCAGCGCTTATTACCTTATACACTGCCTATATTGGAGTACTCTTTTTTACACAATCTTTTCCAAACTTACCCAGATATTACCTTTGGGCAATTCGTTTAGGAATCATGATTTTTGTTGTTTTTTCATTTGAAGGTGGTTTAATGGGTTCAAGAATGAATCATAGTGTTGGAGCAATCAATGATAATTCTAACTTGTTTATTGTAGGTTGGAGTAAAACGGTAGGGGATTTAAGAGTATCTCACTTTATTGGAATGCACGCTTTACAACTACTCCCATTTCTTTCTTTTTATATCTTTAAAAATACAAAAGCGACCATCATTATCTCGTTACTTTACGCGGTTCTTGCTACCACAACATTAGTTCAAGCATTAAAAAGAAAACCTATTTTTAAAAATACAGAAACAACTAAAATATTATAAACTAAAAATAAACACAATAAAAAAATTATTTCTACTGTTGCTTTTAGGCTTTACCTTAGTTCGTTTTAGCCAAACCGCAGAAATACCTGACCCTAATTTTGAACATGCCTTAAAAGATTTAGGCTTTGATATTACTCCAATTAATGGTTCAGTATCAACAGCTAATGATAGTGGGGTAACTCTTCTGGAAGTTAGTAATAAAAATATTTCATCTTTAATTGGAATCGAAGCTTTTACTTCCTTGAATTATTTAAGTTGTAATAAGAATCAATTAACAAGTTTAGATCTGAGTTATATTATAACAGATATTCAGTAGTTACAAAATTAGATACTTTGGATTCTAAAAGATTCTCTATGATTTTTTTGTTTTTAGGACTATTTTTTGCCGCGACAAATGTCCTAATCGAAAAAGATCGCAAAGCATCATATACACTCAATGTACTCACTGCAGAATTTTTCCTTCCGGCAAATGGATAAACATCAGGACCTCTCTGGCAAGCACTATTAAGATTCACTCTACAAACAAGGTTGGCCAGTGCATCAATTAGTGGTCCCAAATCGTCAATATTTTCTCCAAAAAGACTTACCTGTTGACCATAATTAGATGCAGCCATATCATTTAAAGGCATATCTATATCAGTGTAGGGTATAATTGGTATTATTGGACCAAATTGTTCTTCATGAAATAATCTCATTTTATTGTTTACTGGATAAAGGACAGCAGGAAAAGAAAAATTATCGGATAGTTCACCTCCTTTTTTATTGATCACTTTAGCTCCATATTTAGTAGCATCACTGATTAATTCTTGAATGTATTCAGGTTTCGATTTTTCTGGTAAAGGAGTTAAAAAAGTGTCTTCCCAAGGCATTCCAAATGCAAGATTATCAACGGCTTTTGTAAAAAGTTGATTGAATGAATCAACTATAGACTCATGTACATACAAAACCTTTAAAGCGGTACAACGTTGTCCATTAAATGACAAGCTACCAGAAATACATTCTTTAACAGCATGTTCTAAATCGGCATCTGGCAGTATAATACCTGGGTTTTTAGCTTCCAAGCCTAAGACCAATCGGAGTCTGTTTTTATTGGGGTGTAAATCTTGCAGTGAAACTGCAGAAGAACTATGCCCAATTAATGCCATCACATCTATTATTCCAGTTTTCATAATAGGTGATGCGATACTTCTTCCTCTTCCAAAAAGTATATTTACTACACCTGGAGGAAAACTTTCTTGAAAAGCTTTTAATAGCGGGGTAATAAGTAGGACTCCGATTTTTGCAGGTTTAAATATAGCTGTATTACCCATGATAATTGCAGGTATTAGTAGGCAAAAAGTCTCATTCAAGGGATAATTATAAGGTCCAAGACATAAAACAACCCCAATTGGACCTCTCCTTATATGAGCTAACACACCATCTTGACTATCAAACTTTGCTCCTTTACGATCAATATTTTTATAGGCCTCAATGGTATTTATTATATAATCTATGGTTCTATCAAACTCTTTATAGGAGTCTGTTTTATTTTTACAAATTTCCCACATTAGAAGTTTAACAACTTCTTCTCTGTGTAATTTCATTTTTTCAACAAAAATCTCCATACATTTCAAGCGATCAGATACCGACATTGTTGGCCAGGTACCTTTTCCTCTATTGTAGGCTTTATTTGCAGATTCGACGGCTTCTAATGCCGTTTTTTCTCCCATATCAGGAACAGTTCCTAAAAAAGTAGGGCCAATTTCTCCTTGATTATTAGGAGTTTTAATCACCGAATAGACCTCCGTTGTATGTCCTTCCCATTTCCTCAACTCACCGTTGATTAAATAATGGTTACTATGATGAGGTTTCATCTTAAATTTTTCAGGGATAGCTTTCTTATTCATAGGGGTAAAATTTAATTCATAAAAGTATTAATTAATTGCTTTCTGAAGTCCTCACATTTCAATAAAAAATATTAATAAAATAAAAAACCCATCTTTTGTATTGGCTTTTTTAGAATATGTAATGTAGCGTTTATTGATAGTATAGTACTATCATGCCTTACTTGTAACCAATAGGTTGCATTGCAAGTTTTGGTGTTCTATCAACGGTATAAAGACCCCAGTGTTTTTCTGGTTCTTTAGGATCGTCAGACCCTTTCCAAGGTTCATCAAAAGCCTCAAAAACAAAGGTGAGTATACTTTGAGAAGTACTCCAATGCGAGAGTGCTTTGTAATAAATTTTTTGGACATCATCATTCACGTTATCTTGTGGGATTCCATAACCATTGGATTCAGTAGCCCAACCTGCTTCTGAAATTACAACTAGTTTATCGGGATATTTATTGGCTACGGTTTCATAATTTTGCTTTGTAAATTCCATCCCTTCATGAATGGTCTTATGCTCCCAAACTGGATAAGTATGAATCGAGATAAAATCTATCTCATGGGCCAATGGCTCAAGTTTGTCAAGCCATGGAACATAATTTTCACAAAAAGTGACGGGTTGTTTTGCACCAGCTTTAACATATCTCACATAAGAAACAACAGCCTCTAGAGATACCAGATGATCTGTCCAATCCACGCAAGCTTCATTACCTACAGAGAGTGAAAAAATAATATCAGGATAGGTGTTTGCCAAGGCAATAAGGGAATCCATTTGTTGGAGGTTTCTTTTTTTATTTTTAGATAATTGGTCCAAATCATAAGAGCCTCCCCAAGGGCAATTTATGTTGTTTTCTTCGGCTTCGATATAAGCTCCTAGCATAACCTTCAAGCTTATTTTTTCGTCTTTTATAACCTCCAACACAGTTTTTGAATGCGCATCACAGCTATAAAGTCTGATGTATTGCCATTGTTTTTCGATAATGAGTAAATCTTCTATAACTTGTTTGTAAGTAGGATGTAAGTGTCCGGGACGTTGCCCATGCCTATATCCAGAATAACAAACTGCTAATCCTTTCTGTATCTCAAAAATTTCTGTATAATCCATAAATTAATTTAAAAAAAATAGCTTAGAATTTCAAATTTTCGTCTTTGTCCCAAATTCCCCAATATGCACCAACATCTCCTTCTGTATTTACTTTCCATGATTCATCAAAAGAAGAGAAATAAAACATTTCTATATCATCTTGTTTGGACCAGTTTTGAGCATTGATAAAATATCGCAATGCATTTTCATAAGACGGGTGTGCTCCTTCTAATGAGGCTCCCTGGCTTGGCCAACCTGTTTCTGTGATAATTACTTTTTTACCCATACCCACAGCTTTTGCATGATGAAACATTTGTTTCATGTAAACCAGTGAGTATTCTAAGCTACAGCCTTCCCAGTATGGATAGCAATTGGCTAAAATAACATCACATGCTTGGGTTATTTTTGGACGGTCAGAGAATTCATAATATGCATCCACATAACCAACCGGAATCTCAGGAATAACTTTCTTTACACGATATATGAAATCTAGCAATTCTTCTTCTTTTAAATCTCCTCGGTACATCACCTCATTACCTATTGCTGCTATATCCACAAGTCCGTCTTTACTGAGCGCTATTAAAGCTTCAATTTCTTTTTCATTGGTTTTTGGATTGTCTCCAAGCCAGGCACCAACTAAGGTTTTTAATCCGTACTCTTTTGCAAGTCTTGGAATTTGCTCGTTTCCTTGAGTACATGAGAAGGTTCTTATCCATTTGGTATAAGGTGCAATAAGCTCTAATTTTCTTCTAATTTGAGTCTCAGGGATAGGATCTCCTGGTTTTTGTCCTTCCTCATAGGGACTAAAACAAAGTCCGTGCATTCCTAACTTTAGTGAAGATTGACTCATTTGTTGGAGTTCTGTTTTACCCAATTTATCGGTATCTAAACCTAATAATGATTTTTGTTTTTCTTTTCTATATGACATTAATTACTGTTTAAATAGTTATTTGTTTTATTCATTTTTTCGTTTGGCCAAAGTGGCCGAAATTTCTTTAGATTTTTCTTCAGTAATGCTATAATTGCGCATTACAATCATCGCCAAGATAGTTCCTCCCATAGGAAAAAAGCAGAAGAATGCATGCAAACCGTCTACTGCAGATTGTTGATCTATTGCCGCAAGATCAGGATTAAAACCTACTAGGATTATAATGACTCCACTAAGAGCACCTGCAATTCCGAAGCCTACCTTTACCATCCACCAATAGATGGCTCCAAAAATACCTTCTCTTCGTTTTCCTGTATTAATTTCATCAACATCAATCACATCTGCTGTCATAGACATCATTATGGTAAACAAGCTTCCAATCCCAAAAGAGAAAAATGGCAAGGCTATAATATACAACCATGGTTTTCCTGGAATAAATAAAAAGTATAACATTATGTATCCTATCAAAGAGATAAATTGTGATACCATGAAGGCTTTTTTCTTACCCATTTTTTTTGACATCCATGCCACTGTAGGAATCACAATAAAGGTGGTTCCTAAAGCGCCCAAACATCCAAACATAGAAACCCAAATACCACTTGCCCCGGCGTCTCCATTAAATAGTTTGTAAACAATTACAAAAAAGGTTAGTGCTGCTACAGTGTTAAAAGCATTGAATATTAAAAATGTTGCTCCGCATAATTTTCTAAAATCTTTTATTTTAAAAGCCTCTGAAAAGCTTTCAAAAATTTTCTTTAGACTATTTCCTATGTTGGCACTGTTTAAGGGTTCGTAGTCCTCCTCTAAAGTAGATTTACTCTTTATAAATATAGCGGGTACAATAGCACAAAGGGCACATGGTATGGCCACCCAAATCGCTAACTCTCGCACGGCAACATCTGCAGATGGAAACCAATTCTGGTCATACATGATGATCCAAAATAGGGGTGCAATTACCCAAGCCCACTGACCAATCCATTGCGAGATAGCCATGATATTTGTTCTTTCATGGAAATCGTCACTCATTTCATACCCCATCGCTACATAGGGTACACTAAAAATGGTAAGCCCTATGTAGAATACCAAAGACCATAAAAAGAAGTACCAAAAGTTATATTCTACACCATCCACCTTGTAGAGTTGCCACATAAAAATGTAAGCAAGCCCCATTACAAGGCCACCTATTATAACATATTGTCTGCGTCTTCCCCATTTAGATTTCGTATTGTCTGATATAAAGCCCATTATAGGATCTAAAAAGGCATCAAAAATTCTTGGAAAAAGAAATGCCAAAGACCACATCCAGCCAGAAAACCCGAGGTCTTCTATTAATACGATCATAAATATTCCTAGTATTGCTGGGAACATTTGATTTGCCAACATACCAAAGCCAAAAGCAATCTTTTGCCCCATAGGTACTTTGTTGGATTTGATTGAATTACTCATGTTTTTTTGTTAGTTAGTTATTACTATTGTTTGAATTGCCTGTGGACTTATCAAAATTTGTTTGGTTGTAATAGCGGTTTTTAGTTCAAAAAATTTGGGTTCCATACCTTCGTTGAAAATAACGACAGCAGTTGATCCATCGGGATTTTTAGCGGCTGCTACCATTAAATCTGTATCACTAGATTCTGCGCTAATAACCTCTGCTCCAGGACGAATGTATTTGCTAAAATGTGCCATTATGTAATATAGGGGCGTATAGTAAACCTCATCTGTTTTTGGATCAACAATTACGGGTGCCACACACCAATTTTTAAACCAATTTGGTCCTCCTTGACGGTCTAAAACCATGTTCCAGTCTACCCAGCCATCTACCCAGTTGTTTAGACATCCTATAATATCTCGTGCATACCTATTTGCAGGGGCATATTTTGGGTGAAGGTATTTTTTGTTCTCTTCGCGCCAGTCATAACCCCAGTCTGTAGCTTCCTTTTTCCAGTACCACTTATCATCTTTCCATACAGGAACCTGAGAATCTATGCAAGCCTCGGTTTGTATCAAGTATTTGTTTGGTGCTTTTTGATGCGCATATTGTAGTGCTTCAGGGAAATAATCATAGGTGCTCTCATACCAATGAATAGCAGTACCGTCAAAGTATTTAGAGGAGGCTTGGTCTTTGTACATTACATCTACCCATTCTTTGATTCCCTCACGATTTTGATCATAGCCAAGTAAAACCAGGTCGCCTTTTCCATCGGCTTTAAGTTTTGGGCCTAAAAAATTCTGAACAAAATTTGTCATTTCATGGGGTGAGAAGTGCATACTTTCCCAATTTTCTCCATTTCCGTGAGGTTCATTTTCTATGGTGAACCCCCAAATATCAATTCCTTCTGCTTTGTAGGCATCTGTGTATTTTAAAAAAAACAAGGCCCACGTGTCATAATATTCTGGCAGCAGCTTACCTCCAACCCATTGGTTGTTGTCTTTCATCCAGGGTGCAGCTGTCCAGGGTGATGCAAATAATCTAAATCCATCTTCACTTGTTTCTAGTGCTCCTTTAATCATTGGTATTAAGTCTTGTCTGTCTTCATCTATAGAGAAATGTTCTAAACTTTTGTCTCCCTTAACGGGTGTATAGGAATAATTAGACAAAGAAAAATCACAAGAATTCATGTGGGTGCGTGTCAAGGAATAGTTGGCACCTTTTCTACTAAAATAAGCCTCTAAAATTTCAGTCCTAGTCATAGGACTCATTTGGTTTAATAGATGCGCAGATGCCTCAGTAAAGGCTCCTCCAAATCCTGAGATTGTCTGAAACTTTTTCTCAAAATCCAATTGTACCAATGAGGGGGTAAGCTCAGAGTTAAAGTTACTGAGCTGTGTAAGCTGATTTCCACTTTGTGAGGTCTCAAAAACAGTTATAGTTTCTTTTGGTGAATTCATACAAGCTGTAATTGTAATTAGGATACTTATTAATAGGATACTTTTAAACTTCATGTTTCTATGTTATTTTTTTTCAGCATTCATTGAAAAATTTAAAAATTTCTCTTTGATCACTTCATAGGTTTGTTTTTTGGCTCGGTTGATGTCTACAATACCCCAATACTCCTCATTGGGTGCTCCATCATAAGGCACGCCACTGCTGTTTGGAGCCCAACCTCCTAAATCTTGCACAGCAGGGTTTCCTGCTTTCCATAAACCGTCTGTAAATGAGAAAATAAAAATCCCACAAGCCACATCACTTTGTTCCAAAACAGCATCAATTATTTTTCCATTAGCTACAGCTTGTGCCCGTTGGTTTTCTCCTTGTTTGAATCCGTCTTTTTCAATTTTCATGTAGCTATCTGCCCCTGCCTCCGAGAGATAAACAGGCTTATCGCTTACTTTTTCCCACTCTCTAAAAATGGACTGAGGCTGATCCCATCTGTAAACATTTAATCCCCACATATCAATATGCGGGTTTGATGCAAGTGCTTGTTTGTCTGGCATGTCTCCATGGACTGTTGCAACAGGATGGTTAGGATCTGTGTTATGAATTAAGTCTGTGGCCTTGCTCAGGGCGTTATACCAGTTTTGAATATCGCCATCAAACCACTCTGGATGGTAGTTATACTCGTTACCCAGCTCCCAAATTAGAATAGCTTTATGATCTTTGTATTTTTCGATGTATTGTAAAAAACTACCTGAAAGAATATCAAAAAAACCATTTTGGTTGTATCCAAAACCAATAATGAGTTTGATTCCTGCAGCATCAATTTTATCTAAAATTTCTATATCATCTATTGGGGCATATACACGAATGGTATTGATTCCTGCTTGGCTCATTAATTTTAAATCCTGATCAATGCTATTAAAACTCCGCGTAGTTTCTCCTTTTGGTACAGGGTGGTAGCAAATCCCTTTCATAAAATAAGGCTGGTTGTCTACCAGAAGCTGTTTACCAGATATTTCAACATTCTGCGCAGAAATGGGCGTCAAGATAATGGTCATCGATACAAGAAAAATTACAATTAGAGGTATAGATTTCATAGGGCTTTAGTTTTCGTTGTATGTTACTGCAGGTTTTGGTGTAAAAACTTCTTTCATAAGCAGGGTAGTATTTCCTTCAAAAGTTTTTTTGATTGGGTTTCCGCCTCTGGTAAGTCCGTTAAAAACTCCTTCTTCAACCAAGGGCCATAATGCATATTTTGCATCGCCATCAATGGTTAATAGCCCAAAATGATTTTCGGAGCCATTACGATTATTTGGGTCTTTCCACTGTTCATCGAATGCCTCAAAAAAGAAACAAGAAATATTATTTTTAGCACTCCATTCTCGCATTAGTTTGTAATACAATGCTTGTTTGTACTGGTCTGCTGCATTAGAGCCATTTGAACCATAAAATCCATGAGAACTAGTTGCCCACCCAGTTTCTCCAATGTGAATAGGTTTGTCTACACCTAGTGATGTAGTGTACTTCTTGACGCTTTGATATTGATCTACAGCATACTTTAGTGCACGCTGCATGGCAGCTTCAATAATTTCATTTTCTGTACCAGAAGGTTCTTGTTGTGGAACCAGCCAAAAATTGGCGTTGTAGTGCGTATCATGGAAAGGGTATGTATGTACAGAAATATAATCAACGGTAGCAATGAGTTTTTCCAGATCTTCGTTATGGTACTCTGGGCTCCCTCCACCCCAAGATGCGAAATTGTCTGAACTAGTAATCCACAGAGAATCTGGAAGGTTGCCTTTTGCTTTTTGTTCTTGTAAGTAGGTAACCCATTTTAAAATTACCGCCGGCTTTACAAAATAAGATGTTGCCCAGTGCACCATGGCCTCATTTCCAACAGCTATAATTTTTACAATACGAGGATATTGGTTTGCAAGTGCAATCGCTTTGGCAATCTCAGAAGTGTTGTTTTCTTGGTCTTCTAAGTCGTGATTGGTTTGGCGATCTGTCCAAGCGCCCTCGCAATCTATCCAAGCCCCCAACATCACGTACATTTCAAAATCTGCATCAGTGACTTGTATCTCCTTTATAGCCCTTAAAATGTTAGCGCTATGAGGGAGTTGTAAATTGTAAGTTCTGAGAATTCGAATTCCCATGGCATGTAAAATCATTAAATCCTCCTTAAGTTCTTCCAAAGTGGGTTGAACCTCTCTTGTGCTGCTGCGATACCCTCCATAAGAAATAGCTAAATAGTCTGGATTGCCAAGAATCTGCTCCGCTGTTTTAGGTGTGAAATTCATATTTTTCTTTAGTTTGGTATTACAAGACATTGCTGCAAAACACAACAAGACCAAAATAATCTTGATGTGTTTTTTTAGAGTACCTGTATATGTTTTATTTAACGACAAAAACGGTTATGTGTTTAATTTTGTGCATGCGCCCAAAAACATCTTTTGTTGTTTTGGCATCTAATGCATTCGTGTCAAATATTTTTGTTGGACCTTCAAAAAATGTTACAATTGTTGATGCTTTGCTTGCTTTTTTATAAATCACAGGAACTTGACATACTGTAAAGGCTAAACTGTCTTTTTCCAGTGCTATGCTTTGTTTTTCTTGTTTTACGTCAATGTATTGAAAGGTTTGTGCTTTTTGTATGAATTCTGATGACTTCATTATACTTGGTTCAAAACAAAGAACACCTTCAGATACTCGCATTCCAAGTTCTCCAAATCGGCAAAGGATATCTTCTTTTACCTGTCCTGTCATTCCTGGTTGTTGTGCTCCTTTTCCTCCTGGTGTATGAGAGTAGGGGTCTGTAGGGAATGCTCCATATAATTCTGGAGATTTGTGTGCACCAATACCTGCATTAATTTCAAAATAGTGATCAAAAAGTCTTCCAATTATCTTGGGGTCTTGCTTTTGGTCTATAGCTTTTTGAGTGGCTTCAAAGGCACCTAACAGCAATTTGGAAATCATATGCCAATAAATTGATCCTAAGCCTTCATATCCAAAGAAAGTTCCTGAACGTCCTGTGAAAGATTTATGATTGAAATTAGCTTCAAAAATACCATATATAACTTCTGCCTCCATGGCTGCTAGAGATGCAAATGCTTCAGGTAAATTTGTTATTGCTGCCTTAAGGTTTTCTACATTATTGAAGTTTCCATTAAAATGGCATTGGCCATTACAATCTTTGGTTATAATTTGTGTATTTCCAGTTTTTACGAGCTCTTGTAAAAGTTTTGAGGAGTCTACTTGTTGTTTTGAGATTGTATTTTTGTCCACAAATCTTGGCAAGGTTTTGTTTGGATATAATATATAACTGTACTGATCTGGTCTAAATAACCTACTGGCTTTTAATGCATCCATGACACTTAATGCCTCTTCTGTAGATAGGTAACCAGAACTTAAGACCGCTACCTGACCTTCTAACATCTCTGGTAGGTATGACACAGATATCTCTTTGTCGTTTTCAAGAGTCATTAAATTGTAGGCATGATAAAGATTATCTTCTCTTTTGTTGGCCTTTATGGCATGTTCTAAATGTGCTAGGGCGACGTTTATAAAGTTAGATATCTCTTGTATATTAAGCCCGCTTTTACTTCCACTAAAGCTGTTATCGTAGATAGACAATCTGTACTGACTAGCTGCTTTTCCAAGACCATCCAAGATAGTTTTTCTATCTGTGTCAGATATCTTGTCATCAAGAAGGTTTTTGTGGTCTTGAAGTGTTTTTGAAACTCCATTAAAAAACTCAATAAGTTCTTTAGATATCTCAACATTTTGGTTTTTTGTTGTTTTTAAAATACTGTCAAAGAATTTTAAAAATCTTCGCAGATAATAAAGGGTAACCATAGAGACACCATTACCAACCAGGGCATTGTTTGCATCATTCCATTCTGGTCTCTGGGTATTCATCCAAATACCTGCCTCAGGTATAAAGTTTGAAATCTTTGCCAGTACGGTAGCTAAAATTTTCTCGATAAAATTTACCTTATAAATAAAAAAGTTTTTATCTCTTAGTAAAGCACCATCTACTCCAATCTCCTCGCGCTTTAATTGAATTTTTTCCTCTGCTTTGTGATCAAAATCAATTGTATTTTTTGGATCTTTAAGAATTTGCTCATAGCCTTTTATGCGGTAGGGCACATTTGCGTATACAAACAAGTCTTTTGAAAAATAACTCTCCAATTTGCCTGGGTAGTAAGTTTCAATAAATTCAAGAAATTTAAGCAAGTATATAATTTGGTGATCTCCCCAGTATCCTATGTAAGACCAAGGGTTGTCTGGCTCAATGGTCTCCCAATCAAACCCGTCTTTTGTAACTCTGTAAGGGTTGTATCCATCAAAAGTTGTGGCGTTTAAAAACTTGTGTATCATACCCTCAATAAACTCAGGGTAGGAGTGTACAAGCGCTTCCCAATTTTGAAAGATATCACGCCAATTGCCTTGATAGTCTAAAATTTTAGAACCATCCTCATTTCTTGTGTTGATTGAAAATTTATTCCAAGGTCTACTTGGATCTCCATGGCGGCGGCTAAATTTTAAAGGTAAATATTCGTAACACAACCTTTTAAAGTTCTTGTCATCATCTTCTTTTGCAATGGCCTTAAGGTAACTTAAATCAAAGGTTTGGGGAAGTTTGTTAATGAGTTTAGATTTTTTGAAAAACACTTTGTGATTAGCGTTTTCTATGTAGGCGCTAAAGTCTTCTTTTTCAATGGTGTAATTATTATCAAAAATACCACCCCGCATGATATTGAACATGGTGTTGGCAAAATGACGTGTATTTCTTGCGCTGTCTGAAGTGAGTTGAAGACCATCCGAGGCACCCACTAAGGCAATCAAGTTTTGGGTCCCTTGCTTAACAGAATTTTTTAACTCTTCTAAAAGAGATGTCTGGTCTTTGGTACGTTCTTTTATATGGACAATGTCATTTATGGACTGATTTACGTTCGCCACAAGAGTCCATTGCTCCCTAGAATTTGCAGCTAATTTTATATCTTTAGTTAAAAGGTATGCTCCGCGTTCTGCCTTTACATCAATCTCTTGTGTGATTGCTTTTCCTGTTCTGAAATTCTCGATTTGAACAGATGAAATTAGTTTTTTAGAACCCTCAAGCCCCAAAGACCAAACTACATTTGCTTTTAAAGCTTCACTGGGCTCTGCTTTGTCAACTATAATGGCGCTTAAAGAATAAATTCCAAGTCCTGAGTCTGATTCTAACTCACATTTTTTATAGGCATCTACCAAATTACTAGTACTGTTTTGCAGACCAACTTCCACGCCGTAGGGTAAGATGTTTTGAATTCCATCCAAAAGACGGATATCTAAAGTTTCATTAGTTAGGTTATTAAGGGTCGAATGTCTTACAAAGCCATAGGTATCACTTGAATTCCATTGGTAGGTGAAGCTCAAATTGAGATCGTGATTAATTTCCTCAAAAATCACCTTATTTCCGTAGGTGTTTTTATAAAGATTCCTCGAAATCTTATAGACTCCGTCTTGACGTTTAGAGAAAGGTTCCCACAAATAATTTTTCTCTGCTTTACTAACAATAAAAATTGATTTGCTACCCGTGTGCTCACTAGATTCTGTAATTTTATCGTCAGTGTAGTAAGGGAAAAGTGAATAGTCACTATTTTTTCTACCTGCCGAAAGACCTCCCGTGCTAGATATAAACATCCAGTGGTCAGAATTACTAACAATACTCATAAAAAATGGGCGCATTTTATTAAAATTTGAAATTTTATAAAATACCTCTCCCTCAAAAATTACTTGATCTGCTGAAACTTCTTTGTTTGAAAAATTCGCAGGGGTTTTTCCAATATATATGTTGTTTAAATCCATTTAAAAATAGGTCAATAGTTATGTATTGATTAGATAAAGTTATGTCAAAAAAAAAGTATCTTTTGTTCTAAAAAAATACTCCCACAAAATAGGCTTATTTTTCAGATTATTATAAAATAAAACACTACAATAACTATACAACACTGATTTTTAAGTTAAGGTAGAGGAAACTCTTCAAAGCGCTTATTTATTTGTCCAAGGCTTATTAATAAAAGAATTTACTTGTTTTTTTAACATATTTATTTTTAGATAAATCGTAAATAATGCTACAACATTAATGTTTCGATTTCAAAAATACCTTAAATAAAAATTTTCTTTAACCTTTGCAGTATGATAATATTGAACTTGTTATAGTTAGTGAAATATTCTCCGGAATAAATGTTTTTGAAAATAATTGAACAGAGTTATTGGTCTGAACGAAATCCTGCAGTGTTATTTTATGGTTCGATATTTCAATTGAGTTATCTACTAAAATAATAAAACGATTATATTATTAAAGTGAAACTGTTTTTGATTTATATCTATGAATGATTACCGGATTCAATTTTTAACATTTATGATATCTAGATTATCGGCATTTTAATATTGTGATGGCTCCACAGAGCCAAATCAATTATAACCGAGTTTAACGAAAGCTCTTTCTCTTGATGCAAATTTTGAATTGGTTTTTGATTATCAGGTAACTTTTATTTTACAATAGATTCCATTTATTCAAGTTTTTTTTAATCTTTTAGATAACATACTTAGTGCAATATATTTATCAATTTGGGATAACTCTTTAATTGCTTTTTTTTGTCTAATAGCTTCTACTTTACTGGAACAAGCTTCAATTTCTATCCAACAATATTTAATACTGAAGTTACAGGACAATCATATCTAAAAAATAATAAATATTACTATTAATTTGATAGTAATATTTATTATTTTTGTGTTTAGAAAGCAAATAATTTATTAATGAATAAAAAAGTATTACTAACAGGTATTTCAGGTTACATAGGAAATCACTGTGCCGTAGAATTATTGAAGAATGGATATTCAGTTCGTGGATCCCTTAGAAATTTATTAAAATCTCAAAAAGTTATTGACGCTATTAAAAAAGAAGTAGATCCAAAAGACAATTTAGAATTTTGTGAGTTGGACCTGTTAAGCGATGATGGTTGGGATGATGCAATGAAAGGATGTGAGTTTGTAATGCATGTAGCTTCCCCATTTATCAATATCGAACCAAAAGATGAAAATGAATACATTAGACCGGCTGTTGATGGTACAATGAGAGCTTTGAGAGCTGCAAAAAGTGCAGGTATTAAAAGAGTTGTTTTAACTTCATCAATGGTTTCTATGTTAGAAAATGCTGATAAATCTATCAAGGTAGATTCGGAATCATGGACGAACGTAAAAGCAAAAAATATATCTGCGTATGCAAAAAGTAAAACCTTGGCAGAACAAGCTTCTTGGGACTTTATTAATGCTCAACAAGACACACCTAAAATGGAACTCGCTGTTGTAAATCCAGGTCCTGTTTTTGGACCAAGTTTATCAGGAGACTTAACGGGGGCTTCAATGGGCATGTTTACAAATATGTTACAAGGAAAAATGCCTATGATTCCTCAAGCTTCTATTAATATGTCAGACGTAAGAGACATTGCTAAAATTCATGTACTAGCTCTTGAAAATGAAAAAGCAGATGGAAAAAGATTTATTGTTACTACTGAAGAACCTTTCGCTTTTCAGGAAGTGGCCAAAATACTTAAATCCAATGGTTATGATAAAGTAAGTACAAAGTTGGCCCCTAATTTTTTACTCAAACTCCTAGGTAATATTGATAGAGAAGCAAAAAGTATGAAATCTTTTATTGGTAAAACTTATAATGGTGATGTATCCTTAACAATGAAAACATTTGATTGGAATCCCATACCTTTTAAAAAGACTGTTTTGGATACTGCTAAATCAATTGAATTCTATCTTAACCAAAATTAATTAATGAAGGATCTTAAATCATAAGTCATAATCATCTTTCAAAATATTTAGATTTCATTTCTTTTTTCAAAAAAAATATTAAATTAAAAACAACGGTAATATTACCAAACACAAAACTCTTTAAAAAATACTCAAATGAAGAATAAACTATTTTTAATATTTCTATTAGGTTTTACATTATTAAGTTTTAGTCAAAATACATTAATTCCTGACCCTAATTTTGAACAAGCCTTAATAGATTTAGGCTATGATAATGCTCCAATTAATGGTTCTGTACCAACAGCTAATATTAATGAGGTAACCCTATTAGAGGTTTCTGATAAAAACATTTCATCTTTAGATGGAATCGAAGCTTTTACTGCCTTGAATTATTTAAGTTGTAATGATAATCAATTAACAAGTTTAGATGTAACAAATAATGCTGCATTGATTCAGTTGAATTGTAGCGGTAATCAATTAATATTCTTAGATGTTAGCCAAAATACTACCTTGACTGATTTGGTTTGTAATACCAATCAGTTAACAAGTTTAAATATTAGCCAAAATGCTGCCTTGACTGATTTGGTTTGTATTGATAATCAATTAACTAGTTTAGATCTGAGTAATAATGCTGCCTTGACTTATTTGGAGTTTCAAACTAACCAATTAACAACTCTAGATGTTAGTCAAAATACGAATTTGACTTATCTGAATTGTATTAATAATCAATTAACAAGTTTAGACTTGAGTAACAATACTGCCTTGACTTATTTGACTTGTCGTTTTAATCAATTAACAAGCTTAAATATGAGTAATAATACTGCCTTGACTGCTTTGGATTGTATTAATAATCCATTAGAAAGTTTAGATGTTAGAAACGGAAATAATACAAACTTTAATTTATTTTTTTCAACATTCAATCCTGACTTAATCTGTATTTTTGTAGATGATGCTTCCTACAGTGCTGCAAATTGGACAAATATTGACCCTGCTTCTACATTTGTAAATAATGAGGCTGAATGTGAGGCATTAAGTTTAGGAGATAATTCGTTAGTATTAGAGGTGAATATATATCCAAACCCAACAGATGATTATCTATTTATAGAAGGAAATAAAAACCCAATATCTATTTCTATTTATAACCTTTTAGGTGCAGAAGTAATTTCTAAAAGGAATACTCATAAAATAAATGTAAGTGAATTATCAAATGGAGTTTATATCATTAGAATTTCAGACGGTATCGGTCAAACCAATAGAAAGTTTATAAAAAACTAATTCTTAAAACTTTTTAAAAAAATATAAGCCATTCTATTAATTTAGGGTGGCTTTTTTATGCCTTCAGCTTTAGACGTTATAAAAGATACAATGACTATCTATTTTTATATGCTGAGCCGGTAATAGTTTTTGAGGCTTAATCTATATTCATTCTAAAGAGTTTTAATTATAAATTTACAAAATAAATATAGTTATTATGTCAGACAAACCTAAATGCGGATGTGGAAACACTCAAAATCTTGATGGATTTTGTGACGGTTCTCACAATAAATAAGATTTTTTACATTAGAAACAAATAAAGCCATTCTATTGATATAGGATGCATTTGTTTTGTTTTCGACTTTAGTGCTTATTCATTTGGGTAGCATAAATAAATCTTCAACTGAACAATTTAAAGTCTTTGAAATTTTCAATGCTAATACAGTAGATGGAACATACACTCCATTTTCAATGGCATTAATACTCTTCCTTGAAACCTCCGCTCTTACAGATAATTCTTGCTGAGTTAAACCACAAGACTTCCTCAGTTGTTCTAAATTATTTAGAAGTTTTATGTGGTTCTTGCCCATGGTTATTCTTTTTCATATTTTTCAACGGCATCAGTTAATTCTTTTCCAGTATTTGGATAGAGGTATCCTGCAATCATTGTTCCGATTCCAATTAATCCAACCAAGGCACCCACACCTTTTAGTATATTTCCAATTGCATAATATCCAAGCAGGTATAGACCAATACCAACAAAAATTGTGATGACTCCGTTTCTACGATAATCTATTGGTTCCTTTTTTCTTTCATCAAAAATACTCAGCAATTCTTCTAATTTTGAAGAGTCATCTAAATGTTTTGAAATTTCTATTATAGTTTTATGTTTGTCTTTACCTTCTTTGTATTGGTAGTAAAATACGGATACAGGTATTATTACTCCAGTTAGCATTCCAAAAAGCGGTATAATATTTTCCATAAGTTTATATATTTTATTTATGTAACGCAAACGTAACATTTATTATTATGATACGCAAACGTTACATTTAAAATATTCCTTAATTTTCATAAAATATTTATCTTTTTAGCTATTTTTAACTTTTTTTAATTTTATTGAGTCTTTTTTGGATTATTTTGATGAAGCATCATTTGAATTTAACGGAACTTTTGGAATTTCAAAAATTTTATATCCTGAATAATAATAATTAAATACACTATTTTAGTACGGTAATTAAATCCCTGTAGATTATTAATTATGAAAAAATTTATTTTTCTATTTTTAGCTATACTTTCTTCGTGTAAGGAAAATAAAATTCACATAAAACCAGTTTCTTATGCTGAATTTGAAGAATTTGTAAATGAAACTAAATACATTACAGATGCCGAAAGGTATGGGTGGTCAATTGTACAAATAGATGTAACAAATTTTAAAAAAGGAACAAATGCAAATTGGAAAAAACCCAATGGAGTTGACGTGGTTTCCTCCTCTGGGTTACCTGTTACTCAAGTGAGTTATAACGATGCCAAAGCGTATTGTAAATGGGCTAATAAAAGACTCCCTACTTATGATGAATATTGGGAACTTGTAAAAAACGATCATCGAACCATTGTTTCTGAAAATATACTTCCAATCTCTAACGTTGACGAAGTAAATATTGTAGGAAATGTTTGGGATATAACCGAAATTGAAAAAAAAGAGTCAGTTAGACTTGCAGGGGGTTCACTTTTTTGTTCTGTTAACAGTTGTCTAGGAACCGTTAAAGATAGAGAACTCTTTGTAGATAAAGAAACCGGAAATATACATATTGGATTTTCGGTTGTAGAAAAATAATTAAAACAAATTGAAAATGAAAGTAAAAGCAATTTTTGCATATTTAGTAGTTCTAATTTTTACAGTTCCTGCCGTCCTAGGTCAATATTCTAGTACCATGATTAAAACAAAGCATCAGGTATATACTGATAGCTTAAAACAAGTTGAATACAACTATATTTTTCCAATTTTTGGTCAAGGAGCCTACGAAAAAGGATTTGATATACCATATCCTGTAGGTTTGATGGCAAATTATATCTGGATGGACCAAAACCTTGTATTTGATAATTTACAGTTGGGTTTAAAAACTGAAAATTTTGATATTCCACTAACGGACGTTGAATTTATTGAATTTGGTGAAAATACAAATAGCTCGTATGCTTTCAATGTAAGACCTGATGTTTGGTTATTTCCGTTTCTTAATGTTTATGGGATCATTGGTGGTGGTCAATCACGAACCGAAGTGAATTTAACGACTCCTTTCTCTTTAAACTCAGTTGTAGAACAACAATTATCAACGGCTGGATTTGGTGTTATGGGTGCTGGAGGAATTGGTCCTGTTTGGTTTTCAGTAGATGCCAACTGGACTTGGAGCAAACCAGAATTACTAGATAAACCAGTTAGAGTAAATGTTCTAGGTGTTAGGCTTGGCCATACCTTTAAGTTTAAAACTAAACCTGAGAGAAATATAGCATTGTGGGCAGGAGCGATGAGGATGGAAATGAATTCTGAAACCAGTGGCGAGATCAAATTAATTGATGCATTATCCGCTGAAACTTGGGATAAAAGAGATGAAGTAGTCAGTAATTATTATGATTGGTATGCAAATGATGCTACCCTAGCTCAAAAAAGAGTTGCAGATGAGGTTTTAACACCCATTATAGAGCGTTTAGACGCAGCTGATGGTGAATCGATTATTCGTTATGGAATGGATAAACAAGTTAAAGAAAAATGGAATGGAACCATAGGGGGGCAGTTTCAACTTAATAAAAGATGGATGTTTAGGACCGAAGCTGGTTTTATAGGAAACAGAAAATCTTTCTTAGCTTCTGTAAATTATAGATTTCTTCTTTAACCATAGTCTATTTTTTGAATCTTTTTTTATTCTAAAATATAAACAACGACTGATTATAATCAGTCGCTGTTTTTTGTTTAATTGGTTATTTTATTAGTTCTTGGTTTTCTTTATTTTTTTAAAATTTTAATGGTTTGAGAACTATTTTGGTCATTACTAAGTTGTACGAAGTAAATTCCAGATGGCACATCGTCCATTGGCAATCTTATTGTTTCTGTAGTTATTTTTCTGTTTTTAATACTTATTCCTCTTTTATCATAAACGATAAGGTTTAAATCTTCCGCAGTTCTAATCTCTATATAATGGTCAATCAAAGTTGATGTGATTTTAAAATTTATTAACTGGGAATCATTAGCACCTAAGATTGGGACATTCCCATTAAGAAACTCCCATCTATTGTTTGTGTCCCAAAATAAAACATCTTCAACAAAGCAGGCAACCCCAGCTACCTCATTAATGAGTAATGCAGAAATATTCATAGTATCTGTAGTAGGGATATCGTGGTAAAAATCGAAGTGAGCCTCGTCAATTAGGGTTTCTTGAGTAATAATAGTACCTTGGTTATCTGTAACGGTCCAAGTAATTACATTTTCTTCTCTAGGGCTTGTTAAGTAATGTCCTGAGTGGTATATGTCAATATGATCTTCAATAGAGCCTACATTAACTACCCATGTTTTTTGCTCGCATGGTATGTCTGTTTGCGCTTTTGTTGTTTGTATTAAAACTGCAATTGTAAATAGTGTTATAAAAATATTTTTCATGATATAGGTAGTTTAAATTACTTAACGCAAAAGTGCAAAAATTTTGTATTGATTACCTCACGCCATCCCGTGAAAGATACAATTTCATAGCTACTTGTGAAAATTAACTCTCAATTTTCAAGAATACTTTGAAATTTCAATAGCTCTTTTAATGAGTAATACTTTTTTGTATTTGGTTTCTTTAAGATCAAAAAATTGATACATTCTTCTTAGGGAGGAACCTATACCGTCTATGCTTAAAAATACTTTTTCTGATATTTCTTTATTGCTTGCCTCAGGGTTTTGTAACAAAACATTTAGAACACTCCAATCTGTTTTATTGAGCTTTCTGTTAATACTTGCCTGAATTTTTTCTTTGTTGAGTTCAAAATTACTTGCGTCAACCAGTAGATTTAATTTTTCTTTTCTTTTTAAAGTATCAATTTCAGCTAACAAAGAGTCCAACTCTGCTCTAGTTTTTTTATTTTTCATCCTGAAAACATATGCAAATAGTATGATTAACAATATGGTAAGTGATAGTACAAAATATATTCTATAAGTATAGGTGAGTTTTACAATAGCATTTTCTTTTTCGTTTATTGCCTCTGCCTCTTTAAGTTTTTGTTCAAATTGACTCTTAATGGTTTCTTTTATAATTAAGATTTTATTTTTTTCTAATTGAAAACTGTCCTTAAAAACAGTGTACTTTTCAATCATAGATAAAGCTTTAACTAGTTGGTTATCATTTTTATAGCATTCATACAATAAATTGTACAAATCTGCCTTAATTTCATTACTAGTTTCTGATTTAAGAAGTTTTACACTTTCTTCACCCAGATTTTTTGCTAGCGCGGGTTTAGTGTCTAATAGCAAATATGATTTTAAAACTTGCGTTTCAATAATTTTCGAATTATTGTCTAACTCATAGTTTATTGCTAAAGCCTTGTCTATATAGGCTAGTGCAAGATCTTTTTTAAGTAGTTTTTTATTGGCTTTGGCAAGCAGCTTGTAACAATCAGACAAGGCTTTTTTATTATTTGTGTTGTTAAATTCTATAATCGCTTTATTTGAATATTCGAGGGCCTGATTGTATTGTTGTTTTTTGTAATATATTTCAGCTTTCTTTAAAAAGATAGTGCCAATTTGATTTTGTTTAGTGATTTTACTTGCTACACAAATAGTAAGCGATTTGTCAAAATATTCCATGGCTAAATCCAGTTCATCTAGAGTGTTGTATATGTCCCCAATTTGTGCAAGAATACGAGCCTCAGAAGTTTTTAATTTAAAATCTCTTATAATTTTTAGGGAGGTGTTAAATGAGTTAAAAGCTTTTAAATATTCTTTTTGCTCGTTATAAATACTTCCTAAATTAGACTGTATAACTATCAGATTTTTTGGGTCGTTAATTTTTTCAAACAAACTAATTGATTGTTTGAGCACTTCAATGGATCTATTAAGATCACCTTTGATATAGTGCGCATAAGACCTTTCATTTAAAGCGCTAGCCATTTCTTTAACGATTTTTTTTTCTTTACCTAATTGGTAATGGTATTTAGTGAGTGTGATGATAGAATCTGGCTTGGCATACGTGTTTTTATAATAATAGTCTTTAATTGCTTTAAACCGCAGTGAGTCTGAAATTTTAGTATTGGTCCAAATGTTTTTTAAAGAGTCCTTTTTTATTTGTGAGAATAAAGGATAGGAACTACCTATTGAGATAAAAAAAAATAATCCAATTTTTAATTTTTTTAATGGAGGTTTTACATTCATTTACAATTGAATTTAATTCAAATCAAAGCTAATTTAATTTTTATCAACTCAAAATAATAATATTCATGTTTACAGGTGTTTTTTTTTAATCAATTATTTATTACTTTTG
>Ga0208950_1000336_pt1 | contig 24688 bp, 17 predicted proteins | sample AOAMet_54_BLW_10_2_FD_188234 | JGI IMG/M metagenome (GOLD analysis project Ga0208950, IMG submission 188234) | Ammonia-oxidizing marine microbial communities from Monterey Bay, California, USA - CAN11_54_BLW_10 (SPAdes) | ecosystem: Environmental > Aquatic > Marine > Intertidal zone | place...
AAGCGAGTTATCATTCGATACCAAGTTCAAAGGGGCAGCGCAGCTGCCTTTTTTTATTCCAGTAAGAAACTGGAGAGGTATTGGTAGTATGACAACCAAAGCATTGATGAACACCTATGGTGAGAGAGCAGCTACCCTTACAAAGGGGAGTGGCGCATGGCTATGGGATGACCAAGGTAACAAGTATCTCGACGCGTTATCAGGGATCGCGGTATGTGGCCTAGGTCACTCACATCCAGCCATTACTCAAGCGGTGACCAATCAATCAAAAGTACTCACCCACTGCTCAAACTTTTTTGCTATCCCCAATCAAGAAGTCTTGGCAGAGAAGATATGTGATATATCAGGGATGAACAAAGTATTTTTTGGCAACTCTGGCGCTGAAGCCAATGAAGCAGCCATCAAATTAGCGCGCCTTTTTGGTCATAATTCAGGTTTAAAGCTACCCACAATACTAGTGATGGACAATGCCTTTCACGGCCGGACTCTTGCCACCCTTAGCGCCTCTGCTGGACGACGAGTACAAGCCGGATTCGAACCCCTTGTAACTGGATTTGCTCGAGGTCCTTTTAATGATGCCTCTGCTCTAGAAAAAATCGCAGACAATAATCCAAATATTTGTGCGATTTTTGTTGAGCCTATTCAAGGTGAAGGCGGGATACGAATGGCGTCCACTGAATACCTTAAGCAATTAAGACAGTTTTGCGACCAAAGAGGCTGGCTGCTAATGCTTGATGAAGTACAAACAGGTAATGGCAGAACTGGAAAGTATTTTTGCTATCAGCACAGCGATATTATTCCAGACGTAGTGACCACCTCGAAAGGCCTTGGAAACGGTGTTCCAATAGGAGCTTGCCTAGTATCAGGAAAAGCTGCTGATTTAATGCAACCTGGCAATCATGGTTCAACCTTCGGTGGTAATCCACTCTCCTGCGCTGCTGCTCTAGCGACAATTAATATTATTGAAAGCGAAGGATTACTCAAACGAGCTGAAGTTCTTGGGAAAAGAATAATGGCTGGTCTGGAAAAAGAATTGTCTTCGGTGTCACATGTTAAAAATATTCGTGGAATGGGTTGCATGATCGGAATAGAGCTGGATAGACCCTGTAAATCCCTATTTAAAACAGCTATGGATAATGGCCTGGTAATCAATGTAACTGCTGACTCAGTCATTAGATTACTGCCTCCGCTCATTCTTACTGATGAAGAAGCTGATAAGTTAGTGAGTATACTGGTTCCTTTAATTCGTGACTTTAATCAAGATTAACCTAGAGAAATAGAAAATGGCCATTCGACACTTTCTTACCTTGCGCGACCTGACTACTCAAGAACTAAACCAGGTCATCCAATCAGCTATCGAAATGAAAGCAGCTTATCGCGATGGACGCCAAGATCCTGTATTTAAGGGTAAAGTCCTAGCAATGATTTTCGAAAAATCTTCAACCCGTACCCGAGTGTCTTTCGAAGCAGGCATGGCACAGCTGGGTGGTGACGCCATATTTTTGTCCTCAAATGATACACAGCTCGGGCGAGGAGAACCTATTGAAGATTCGGCACGAGTTATCTCCAGAATGGTAGATATTGTAATGATCAGAACCTTTGGTCATGACAAGATTGAACGCTTTGCTAAATACTCCAAAGTTCCTGTCATAAATGCACTTACTGATCAATACCACCCCTGTCAATTATTAGCAGACATTCAAACCTATGTTGAGCATCGTGGATCAATTGAAGGAAAAACTGTGGCTTGGATCGGCGATGGAAACAATATGTGTCATTCTTGGATCAACGCAGCTATTGCCTTTGGTTTTAAACTCAATATAGCCTGTCCAGAGGGTTACGAGCCCAACTCAGACTTGGTTAATGAAGGTGGAGCAGCTGTCATGTTGACGACCGACCCTGTAACCGCAGTTAAGGATGCCGACCTTGTTACGACTGATGTATTTGCTTCTATGGGGCAGGAAGATCAGCAAAAAGATCGTTTAGCGAAATTCTCTGGCTTTCAAGTTAATCACCAATTGATGAAAAATGCTGCGAGCGATGCATTGTTTATGCACTGTCTGCCTGCTCACAGAAATGAAGAAGTGTCTGCGGAATTACTTGAAGATGAGACTATTTCGGTAGTCTGGGATGAAGCTGAAAATCGATTACATGCTCAGAAAGCATTGATGGTATTTTTACTCGGTGCTAGCTCATAGAAACAACTCAGCTATAGACGACGTCATCAATCTCATATTCCACATCCCCACTGGGCGCCTTCACAACGACAACATCGCCAATTTCTTTGCTAATTAAAGCCCGAGCAATCGGTGACTGATAAGAAATTTTACCCGCTTTCACATCCGCCTCATCATCACCAACGATTCGATAAGATGTAGTTTGGTCTGTATCTAAATTAATAATGGTTACCAATGAACCGAAAATGACACGATCTCCCTGAAGGATTGTTGAAATATCGATCACCTGAGCGTTTGACAGCTTGCCCTCTATATCTTGAATACGTCCCTCAGCAAAACTCTGCTGTTCACGCGCCGCATGGTATTCTGCATTTTCTTTAAGGTCTCCATGCTCTCGAGCAGTAGCTATCGCCTCTACAATACCCGGGCGCACAACCTTAATCAGATGCTCAAGTTCTTTCCTGAGAGCGGCCTCACCGTCTGCTGTCATTGCGGTTTTTTGCATTAAGTAATTTCCCTGTGCAACTGTTGTAGACTTCTCACTTTGATATCACCTGCGAATTTTAGCGCTTCACAAACTGCACTTCCACCTGCCATGGTAGTTGTATAGTACACACGATGCTGCTCAGCACTCGATCGAATTGTCGATGAATCGGAAATTGCCTGTCGTCCTTCGGTAGTATTAACAATTAAATTAATCTTGTCGCTTTTAATCATATCAACAATATGGGGCCTTCCTTCTTTAACCTTGTTAACCGGCTGCACGTCTAAACCAGCTGCTTTTATGGTCTCAGCGGTTCCCTTCGTAGCAATCAATTTAAAGCCTAGGGCGACTAAGCTTTTAGCCAAGGCCGGTAACTGATCTTTATCACGTTCTCGCACACTAACAAAAGCACTTCCTTTGCTGGGAATCTCATCACTAGCACCAAGCTCAGCTTTACCGTAAGCTTCGGCAAATGTGCTGCCCACGCCCATTACTTCACCGGTAGATTTCATTTCGGGTCCAAGAATAGGATCAATTCCAGGAAACTTATTGAATGGAAACACTGCCTCTTTAACACTGAAATAGGGCGGAATAATCTCTTTAGTAAATCCTTGGTCTTCCAAGGTCTGGCCAACCATGCATCGAGCAGCTATTTTTGCTAAGGAAACACCTATGCATTTTGAAACAAAAGGAATGGTGCGCGAAGCACGGGGGTTTACTTCGATTACATAAATGTTGTCATCTTGCAGGGCCAACTGGACATTCATCAAACCTCGCACGCCAAGTTCACGAGCCATCTTCTTACAGATCTCTCTCATCTCATCTTGAACACTTTCACTAAGACTATAAGGTGGAAGTGAGCACGCTGAATCTCCGGAGTGTATTCCTGCTTGCTCAATATGCTGCATAATCGCGCCAATAACCACTGAGTCACCATCACTAACTGCATCAACATCCATTTCTATAGCGTTTGGCAGGAAGAAGTCCAACAATACTGGCGAATCATCCGACACTTGTACGGCTGTTTTCATGTAATGTCTTAATTCATCTTCTTTGTAGACTATTTCCATCGCTCGCCCTCCGAGAACATAAGAGGGTCGCACCACCAAAGGATAGCCAATCTTTTTTGCCAACTCGACAGCTTCATCGGCACTGCGAGCAGTCGCGTTGTGAGGCTGTAATAAGTCTAGCTTTTCAATCATATGCTGAAACCTCTCCCGGTCCTCAGCGCGATCAATCGCATCTGGAGTAGTTCCAATAATTGGTACACCTTCAGCTTCTAGGGCTCTGGCAAGCTTTAAAGGTGTCTGGCCACCAAACTGGACGATAACGCCCTTGGGGTTTTCAAGACGGACAATCTCAAGTACATCCTCTAAAGTAACAGGCTCAAAAAACAGTCTGTCGGAGGTGTCATAGTCAGTTGATACTGTTTTGGGATTGCAGTTAACCATAATGGTTTCATAGCCATCTTCACGCATCGCCAACGCAGCGTGAACACAACAATAATCAAATTCTATTCCCTGGCCAATACGATTTGGACCACCGCCAAGAACTAGAATTTTATCCTTATCACTAGGCTCAGCTTCGCACTCTTCTTCATAGGTGGAGTACATGTAAGCCGTCTCAGTGGAGAACTCTGCAGCACAGGTATCAACACGCTTGTAAACTGGATGCATTCCAAAGTCGTAGCGCAAATTACGTACTTCTGACTCAGTGCACAATAAAATATCTGCTATACGGCGATCGGCGAATCCTTTACGCTTCAATCTGTAAAGCGTCTTTTCATCAACGCTGGTCAATCTCGATCCATTTAATCGACTTTCTTCTATAATAAGGTCTTCGATTTGAACTAAGAACCAGGGATCGATTTTAGTAACACCAAAAATCTCTTCACAACTCATACCTTGGCGGAAAGCATCAGCCAAATACCATATGCGATCAGGTCCCGCTTCAGCCAGTTGATTAAATAGGATCGCAGCATGATCCTCATCATCGGTATCAATTTTTGGATCAAAACCAGAAACACCTACCTCTAATCCACGCAACGCTTTTTGCAAAGACTCTTGGAAGGTGCGGCCAATCGCCATTACCTCACCAACAGATTTCATCTGGGTTGTTAAGCTCTGGTCCGCTTGGTTGAATTTTTCAAAAGCAAATCGCGGTATTTTAGTTACCACGTAGTCAATACTGGGCTCAAAGGATGCAGGTGTAGCACCTCCAGTAATTTCATTTTGCAACTCATTCAGGGTGTATCCCACCGCTAGCTTAGCGGCAACCCTAGCAATCGGAAATCCTGTTGCCTTGGAGGCCAACGCTGAAGAGCGGGACACTCTGGGGTTCATCTCAATAACAATTAGTCGCCCATCTTCTGGGCTCACCGCAAACTGTACATTAGATCCACCCGTCTCTACCCCAATCTCACGCAGAACTTTAATCGAAGCGTTACGCATGATCTGATATTCTTTATCAGTAAGAGTTTGCGCTGGAGCAACGGTAATTGAATCCCCAGTGTGTATCCCCATTGGGTCGAGATTTTCAATGGCGCAAACGATAATACAGTTGTCATTTTTGTCCCTCACCACCTCCATTTCAAACTCTTTCCAACCGATTAACGATTCGTCAATGAGTAGTTCATTGGTCGGAGAAAGATCCAGCCCTCGACGACAGATAGTTTCAAACTCTTCGCGGTTATAGGCTATACCACCACCAGAGCCGCCCATAGTAAATGAAGGACGAATAATACAGGGGAAACCAAACCGATCAGCTACCTGAGTTGCCTCTTCCATACTGTGAGCAATACCAGAATTTGGGGTATTTAGGCCTATTGCTTTCATCGCTTTATCAAAACGCTCACGATCTTCCGCCTTGTCGATCGCATCGGCATTAGCACCAATCATCTCAACTGAAAATTTATCCAAAACACCGTGTTTGGCAAGATCTAATGCGCAGTTAAGTGCCGTTTGTCCACCCATAGTTGGCAATAGAGCGTCTGGACGCTCCTCTTCAATAATGCGAGCAACAGTTTTCCATTCAACAGGTTCAATGTAGGTTGCATCAGCCATGGAAGGATCAGTCATGATCGTAGCGGGATTAGAGTTAACTAAAATAACTCTAAAACCTTCTTCTCTAAGCGCTTTACATGCTTGGGCTCCAGAGTAATCAAACTCACAGGCTTGACCAATAATAATGGGTCCCGCCCCCAGAATTAAAATGCTTTTAATGTCGGTTCTTTTTGGCATGTCTACTCCGCTAACCCCTGACGGTTAACTTCCATTAAATCGATGAAATGATCAAACAATGAGGCGGCGTCATGGGGCCCAGGACTAGCCTCGGGATGCCCTTGAAAACTGAATGCTGCTTTATCTGTTCGATGAATACCCTGCAACGACCCATCAAACAACGATCGATGAGTAGCTATTAAGTTTTCTGGCAAACTACCCTCATCAACGGCAAAACCGTGATTCTGACTAGTGATCATCACAACATTATTTTCTATATCTTCAACAGGGTGATTGGCACCATGGTGACCAAACTTCATCTTCGTGGTTTTGGCCCCTGAGGCTAAAGCAAGTAATTGATGACCCAAGCAAATACCAAATACAGGAGTTTGGGTCTCAAGAATCTCTTGAATTGCTTTAATCGCGTAATCGCAGGGCTCTGGATCACCAGGACCATTGGAAAGGAATACACCATCAGGTCGCATAGCCAATACTTCTTCGGCTGATGTTTGAGCCGGCACTACCACTAATTCACAGTCTCTATCTACTAGCATGCGCAAAATATTACGCTTTACACCATAATCATAGGCTACAACTTTATATTTACCTTCACCGGGCTTTTGGACTTGATGGCCTGACTCCAGCGTCCAGCTATGTTCTTGCCAAGGATAAGTAGCACCAGTGGTTACCTCTTTAGCGAGATCCATACCTTTGAGTCCAGAAAATTCTCGAGCTGCTTCTAAAGCCTCCTGGTCATCAATGTCGCCTGCCATAATACAGCCACTTTGGGCCCCAGTCTGGCGCAGAATCCGGGTTAATTTTCGGGTATCAATATCGGCAATACCCAAAATCCCTTTGGCCTTCAAGTACTCATCCAAGGATTCTTGGCTGCGGAAATTTGACGCAAGTAAGGGTAGATCTCTGATAACTAACCCAGCCGCCCAGATCACATCAGACTCTTCATCCTCAGTATTTACGCCAACATTGCCAATATGGGGATAAGTTAGCGTCACTATCTGTCGTGCATAAGACGGATCGGTAAGAATTTCCTGGTAACCAGTGAGGGCCGTATTAAAAACCACTTCACCAACAGATAGACCGTCCGCCCCTATCGCGGCTCCCCTGAAAATTGTTCCGTCTGCTAGCGCAAGTACGGCTTCCCGATAAGTCTGGGAAATCACACAACCTCCTAAATGATTGACGTTTAGCTGACTTAGGCCTCGAGATGATCTCTAGTGCGTCTAAGCAATATAACTCTGAAATGGTTAGCAGACTTTTCCAAGTTTGCAAAAAAGCGAGATGAAACAAATGGTCTCATCTCGCTTAAATAAAATACTCTCTTTGCTCTAACCTCTCAGAACGAGACCGCTTTTTACTGTCGCGGTGTTAGGAAGTTAGTATAAGGAAAGGGTTGTATATTGTCTATCAATGTTGATCAAAATTTTATTGCGGCGGGACTTTAAAATGTAAGCCTAAGAGTTTTACTTTAGTGCTAAGACATCTTGCATATCGAACATTCCTGAGTCCTTTCCCATCAGCCATCTAGCTGCTCGCACAGCACCTCTGGCAAAAGCCATTCTACTAGAAGCCTTGTGGGTTATCTCCACCCGCTCGCCATCAGCGGCAAACAAAACTGTATGATCGCCGACAATATCTCCCGCTCTAACTGATGAAAATGCAATTGTAGATCTCTCACGCTGACCCGTCTGACCCTCACGACCATAGATAGCAACTTGATCCAGATCTCTATCGAGAGCACCAGCAACAACTTTACCTAAAGAAAGAGCTGTTCCCGATGGGGCATCTACCTTGTCTTTATGATGAGCCTCACTGATTTCAATATCTGCATCATCACCCAATACACCGGCCGCTATTTCAGCTAACTTAAAGCAGAGGTTTACACCTGTTGCAAAATTTGAAGCCATGCATATAGCTATTCCCTGACTCGCGCTGTTTACCAACTGAGATTGCTCTTCAGTTAAACCGGTGGTGCCCACCACCATCTTCTTTTTATGCGCCAGACAAACCTCTGCATTACTTGCGGTAGAGGTTGGGGTACTAAAATCTATCAAAACATCAAATGAGTTGATTACATCACTTAATGATCCAACGACTTGGATATTATTTAGACCCACCCCAGACAACTCACCAACATCTGCTCCAATCAGAGCACTTTCAGGGTTTTCGATCGCCGCAGTAAGCTGAATACCATCACTATTCGTGATCGCTTCAATGAGCGTTTTGCCCATACGACCGCCTGCCCCGGTGATTGCTATGTTGATCACGATATAACTCCTGATTTAGAACCACGCTAGTGTAGCGTATATCTGTACTTTGAGCTTAGTTAGTCAGGTTGTCGAAGAATTTTTTTACCCCATCAAACCAATGATTGCTTCGGGGGGAGTGCTTGCTTTTTCCAGCAAGACTCTTGTCAAAACCTTCTAAGAGCTCACGCTGCTCAGCATTCAGATTTACAGGAGTCTCCACAACTACTCTACATAACAGATCACCCTGGGCGCCTCCTCTAACTGGAGCAACACCTTTTCCCCGTAATCTAAACAACTTACTACTCTGGGTTTCCGCTGGAATCTTCAGTTTAACCTTGCCTGACAAGGTAGGAACCTCGAGCTCACCGCCCAGCGCAGATTGTGCAAAACTAATAGGTACCTCGCAGTGCAAATTACTTCCATCGCGAACGAAAATATCATGCTTACGCACGTGCATTTGCACATACAAGTCTCCCGTGGGTCCGCCGTGAGGCCCCGCCTCACCCTTACCGGAGAGACGAATTCTATCTCCAGTATCCACTCCGGCAGGTATTTTTACTGACAGAGTTTTACGTTCTTCTTTAACTCCCTGCCCATGGCAGCTACCACAGGGATTAGAGATCATCTTGCCTCGACCACCACACTTTGGACAGGTTTGCTGAACGGAAAAGAAGCCTTGAGACATGCGCACTTGACCGGCTCCACCACAGGTGTCACAGGTAACAGGCGCACTGCCTTTGCGTGCACCTGAGCCATCACAGGGCTCACATGCCACCATCGTTGGTACATCAATCTGCACAGTCTTGCCTTTAACTGCGTCTTCTAAGTCTAACTGGAGGTCATAACGAAGATCAGAACCTCTAGCTGGGCCACTTCGACCCCGACCACCACCAAAAATATCCCCAAAAACGTCGCCAAACACGTCACTGAAGCCTGCGCCACCCTGACCACCACCATTCTGATCCAAGCCTGCATGACCAAACCGATCATAGGTAGCTTTTTTATCGGCATCCCCTAAAATCTCATAGGCTTCTTGAGCTTCTTTGAATTTTTCGTCAGCTTTCTGATCATCCGGATTTCGATCAGGGTGATATTTCATTGCTATACGGCGGAAGGCCTTCTTTACTTCTTGCTCAGAGGCACTGCTATCCACACCTAAAACTTCGTAATAATCGCGCTTAGACATACTTCGATTTCTTCCCACCTAGAACCTAACGCCATTAGCAACGTTAGGTGTAACCATAAATGAAGAGGCGCGAAACTCATTTTGGAATATTACCCAAAGGTCGTTTCGCGCCTAAACACTACACATGTGATGATGTTAGATAACCTACTACTTGCTATCTTCTTTAACGTCCTCATCTTTCACTTCTTCAAATTCTGCGTCCATCGCATCATCACCGGGAGCCTGCTGACCCTCGCTCTGCTCGCCTTGCTCTCCCGCTTCAGCTTGCTCCGCGTAGAGCTTTTGAGCCAGACCCGCAGACGCTTCAGATAAGACTTTTGCCGCCTCATCAATAACATCTTTATCATCACCCTGAACAGCTTCTTCCACCTGTTTAATGCCAGCTTCGATAGCAGCTTTTTCTTCATCAGAAGCCTTGTCACCAGCTTCTTCCAACGTCTTTTTAGCAGCATGAGCTAAGCCATCAGCTGTGTTTCGCGCCTGTACCAACTCTTCAAATTTCTGATCATCAGCTGCATTAGCTTCTGCATCCTTAACCATTGCATCGATCTCTTCATCTGAAAGACCTGATGATGCTTTAATAATGATGGACTGTTCTTTACCTGTTGCTTTGTCCTTAGCACCGACATTTAAAATGCCGTTCGCGTCTATATCAAAGGTTACTTCGATCTGAGGCATGCCTCTTGGCGCTGGGGGAATGTCTGCAAGATCAAAACGACCTAAAGACTTGTTTGAAGTCGCCTGCTTACGCTCACCCTGCACTACATGAATAGTAACGGCTGTTTGATTATCATCCGCCGTGGAAAAAATCTGAGACTTCTTCGTAGGGATAGTGGTGTTCTTCTCAATAACCGGAGTAGCTACGCCACCCATAGTTTCGATACCAAGGCTTAAAGGAGTAACGTCGAGTAACAATACATCAGTAACGTCTCCAGCCAAAACTGCACCTTGTAGGGCTGCACCGACAGCAACCGCCTCATCGGGATTAACATCTTTTCGCGGCTCTTTACCAAAAAACGCAGTGACCTTGTCTTGAACCATAGGCATACGTGTTTGACCGCCCACCAAGATTATCTCGTCAATCTCTGATGTTGACTTGCCTGCGTCTTTCAACGCAATTTTTAGTGGCTCTAACGAGCGCTCAACTAAATCTTCAACTAGGGACTCCAACTTAGCGCGAGTCAGCTTAACAACTAAGTGCTTAGGCCCACTGGCATCCGCAGTGATATAAGGCAGGTTAACTTCTGTCTGTTGGCTAGATGATAATTCAATTTTTGATTTTTCAGCTGCTTCTTTAAGACGTTGCATAGCCAACGGATCGTTATGCAAATCAATCCCGCTGTCCTGCTTAAATTCTGATGATAAATACTCAATTAGACGCATATCAAAGTCCTCACCACCAAGGAAGGTATCTCCATTAGTCGCCAACACTTCAAATTGCTTTTCACCGTCAACATCAGCTATTTCGATCACCGAAATATCAAAGGTACCACCACCCAAGTCATAGACTGCAACCACACTATCACCGGTTGACTTGTCTATTCCATAAGCCAGCGCTGCAGCTGTTGGCTCATTAATAATACGTTTGACATCAAGACCCGCTATTCGACCTGCGTCTTTAGTCGCCTGTCGCTGAGAATCATTGAAGTAAGCAGGAACAGTAATAACCGCTTCTGAAATTGTTTCGCCTAAATAGTCCTCAGCGGTTTTCTTCATTTTTTTGAGGATTTCAGCAGAGATTTGAGGCGCAGCTTTGCTATCTCCTTTAATCTCAACCCATGCATCGCCATTGTCAGCCTTAACAATCTTGTAAGGGACCATTTCAATGTCTTTCTTGACTACTTTGTCATCAAACCGACGTCCTATCAGACGCTTAACCGCATAAACGGTATTCTCAGGATTAGTTACAGCCTGTCGTTTGGCTGACTGACCCACCAAAATTTCACCATCCTCAGCATACGCGACTACCGAAGGTGTAGTTCTTGCACCTTCTGCATTCTCAATTACTTTGGGCTTATCGCCTTCGAGTACGGCAACACAGGAGTTGGTCGTTCCCAAATCAATTCCGATAATCTTTCCCATCACTTATCTCTCCGTTACTTGTCTTGAAACCTTTTCAAGGCTTCATTTAAAATTTATTCGCTTACCCTGTATATGGGTGCGTGTTTAAAAATTTCAAGGGTATCTCCAATGGAAATCACCTTTATTAATCAACCAGCTTTAGATACAACCACCATAGCTGGTCTTACCAATCGACCATTTAAGGTATATCCTTTTTGAAAAACATCCATCACCGTATTTGGCTCTAAATCGGGGTTAGGGACCATACTCACTGCCTGATGTAAATCTGCATCAAAAGGTTGGCCTGCTGGATCTACTGCTTCAATTTTGAAGCGAGCCAGAACATCAACAAACGTTTTTAACGTTAACTCTAATCCCGTGGCGACTGCTTTTTGACCTTCATCTGACGCATCGATAGTACTGATTGCGCGCTCCAAGTTATCGACCACAGGCAGCAGGTCTGCAGTGAATTTCTCTAATGCATACTTGTGAGCATTCTCCACATCGCGTTCAGCACGGCGACGAACATTTTGCATTTCTGCCTGCACCCTCAGCACTTGGTCATTGGCCTTGCTGACCTGCTCCTCAAGCTCTTCGGTGCCAGATAACTCATCGTCCGCTAGAAGCTCCGCTACAATCTCTTCGTTAAGCTTTTCAGCTTCATTAACTTCAGCCTGATCACCAGGTAGATCATTAGACTCCACCGTGCTTTCTTCTTCGCCACTTACTTCGTCTTGCATACTTTTTCCTCTTCTCTTGTTTAGCGAACTACACTAATGCCCAAGATTATTGATTCGGCGGTTAGTTACGATTACCCTATGGCTACATATGGGGACAAACTCCAAAGTTTCAAGCGATGGCGCCAGTAAAATATGTTCGGCATGGCGATTTATAAACTGGTTGGTAATAAACTTTGCTTCTTTCGATCAATATTAGTAATTACACGCTCGTAGAATCTCTCGAAATAGAGTTTGCTCAAGGCACTACAGCCATCACCGGTGAGACTGGTGCTGGCAAGTCATTGGTATTAGATGCATTAGGAATGGCATTGGGTGATCGTGCCGACACTGACACCATACGACATGGCAAAGAGCGAGCTGAAATCACAGCTACTTTTGATATTAATACCATAGAAGCCGCAAAAACTTGGCTTGATGCCAATGATTTTAATTCAGATGAAAACTGTATCCTAAGGCGTATATACACCCGAGAAGGAAGATCGCGGGGCTATATTAATGGCCAACCTAGTACTATGTCTCAATTGCAGGAGCTCGGAGATATGCTCACCGACATCCATAGTCAACATGAGCATCAATCACTCTTGAGAAAAGAAACTCATCGTCGCCTTCTCGATGAGTACGCAAACGCTGAAGATCTAGCCACCAAGGTGGCAAGCGAATATAGCGCCTGGCACAAAGTACATATTGATCTAACTAACCTCCTTCAACGTTCCGATGAATTAGATGATAGAAAGGATTTGTTGAACTTCCAAGTCAACGAGCTACAACAGATCGATCTGACAGCTAAACATTTGGAGCAGCTGGAGCTTGAACAAAAAACCTTGGCCAATGCCGAGCAAATAGTTCAAGACAGTCATAACTTGCTGGCAATTTGTGAACAGGCGGAGGGGTTTAATCTTCGTGATAGCCTCAATAAAGCATTATCAATATTAGCTAATATTGAGTATAAACCTGATGCGCTAAAAATCACTGAAGAGCTTCTGCAAGGTGGCCTTATTCAGATAGAAGAAGCTATTAACGAGATTTCTCATCATATTGATCGTTTTGAAGCAGACCCTCAGCGACTGCAAATCGTTGAAGAGCAACTGTCTGCTATTTTTCAGTTGAGTCGAAAACATCGAGTAAATCCAGATCAATTAGAGACGACTCTGCAGACTCTAGAAGCAGAACTGAAAAACTTGATTGGTGGCAGTGAGAACATCAATGCATTGGAGGAAAAGCTAGCTGATCTTGCGAGTAGTTACGAAAAATCAGCAAAGCAGTTGTCATCCAAGAGAAAAGCTGCATCCAAAGCTATGTCCAAAGATATCAATCGACAGCTTCAAAAATTATCCATGGAAGGTGCTGAGTTATTAGTTCAGCTTTCTCCTGTCAATAATAGTGAATATCGATCAAGTGGACTTGAAGAAACAGAATTTTTGCTTGCAACCAACCCAGGTCAACCTCACAAGATGTTGGCCAAAATTGCCTCTGGAGGCGAGCTTTCTCGTGTTAGTTTAGCGATTCAGGTCGTAGCTGCGAGCCACTCGACAATGCCAACATTGGTATTTGACGAAGTCGATGTAGGTATTGGAGGAAGTACAGCAGATATTGTTGGACAACTCATTAAACAGTTAGGTGAAAGAGGTCAGGTTATTAGCGTAACCCATCAACCTCAGGTGGCCGCTCATGCTCATCACCACTATCGGGCGAGTAAAGTCATTGAAGACAATAGTGCGGAGTCTCTGATGGCGCCCCTTAATCAGCAACAAAGGGTAGAAGAGCTCGCACGTATGCTCGGCGGTGCAAAAGTTACCAAACAAACTCTCTCTCACGCATCTGAATTACTTAGCTTAGCGTCGGCTTAATGTCTTAGGACTTCGCAAGAAACGAATTGCGAGGCAAAAAAAACCCCGGTCATTAACCGGGGTTTTTTTGACAGCTACTGACCTACGCTTCTGGCTCTTGCTCAGGCTCTGAACTTTCAGCAGGAGCGGCTTCTGGAGCAGTGCCTTCTTCTAGCTGAGCTTCTTTGATTGAGAGTTTCACGCGTCCACGATTATCGATCTCAGTCACCTTAACACGGACATCCTGACCTTCAGTTAGGTAATCAGTTACTTTAGCAACTCTCTCTTGAGCAATCTGAGAGATGTGTACCAACCCATCGGTGCCTGGCATAAAGTTAACAAAAGCACCGAAGTCAACGATTCGAACAACCTTACCATCATAAATAGTACCTGGTTCTGGATCCGCAACAATTGCTTTAATAGCATCCATGGCCGCGTTCAAGCTCTCAGTATCTTCAGAGTAGATTTTGACAGCTCCGTCATCGGTAATATCAATAGTTGAATTGTGATCTTCACAAAGGCTACGGATAGTCGCTCCACCCTTACCAATAACATCACGAATCTTGTCGGAGTCAATCTGCATAACACCCATGCGCGGCGCAGTATCAGCCACTTCATCACGGCCTGAAGCAAGAACCTTGTTCATTTCTCCAAGAATATGCAGTCGAGCGTCCATGGCCTGCTCTAGAGCAATTTCCATAATCTCTTCAGTAATTCCTTCAATTTTGATATCCATTTGCAGAGCAGTAATACCCGCAGCTGTTCCGGCTACTTTAAAGTCCATATCACCTAAGTGATCTTCATCACCAAGAATATCTGTCAGGACAGCAAAGCCTTCGTCTTCCTTAACAAGTCCCATAGCAATACCAGCAACAGGCGCTTTAAGTGGCACACCAGCATCCATTAATGCCAAGCTCGAGCCACAAACCGAAGCCATTGAACTTGAACCATTAGATTCGGTAATCTCAGATACTACGCGAATAGCATAAGGAAACTCTTCAGGGTTAGGTAATACTGCGTTGATACCACGACGAGCCAGACGACCATGGCCCACTTCACGTCGACTAGTAAAGCCAATACGACCACACTCACCCACCGAGTACGGAGGGAAATTGTAATGCAGCATGAACGGATCATCTCTGCGGCCTTCAAGAGCATCGATCATTTGAGCATCTCGAGTAGAACCTAGAGTGGCAGCAACAACGGCTTGAGTTTCACCACGAGTGAACAAGGACGAGCCATGTACCTTCGGGAGAATACCAACTTCAACATTGATACCACGAACTGTTTTAGTATCACGACCATCAATTCGTGGCTCACCTCGAATAATTCTGCCGCGAACAACACTCTTTTCTAATTTCTTGAATGCATCTTTAATATCTTCTTCTGATGCACCCTCGTCCGAGGCTAGCTCTGCATATGCACGATCGCGCAATGCATTAACACTGGCAACACGCTCTTGTTTGTCAACCACCTGATAAGCAGAATCAACATCAGCACCCACTAAACTATTTAGCGCACCCTTGAGTTCTGCATTCTCAGCTTCACCTTGCCAATCCCAACGAGGTTTTCCAGCTTCATCAGCAAGCTGCTGAATAACACTAATCACTGACTGCATTTCTTGGTGGGCAAAGAGAACGCCGCCTAACATGATGTCTTCTGACAATTCACTTGCCTCAGACTCCACCATCAGAACAGCATCTTTGGTTCCAGCGACAACCATATCCAGTGAAGAGTCTTCTAGCTCACTATAAGTAGGGTTGAGCAGATAACCTGCCTCTTCTGTGTAGCCAACTCTTGCGCCGCCAATAGGTCCATTAAACGGGATGCCTGAGATTGATAAGGCTGCTGATGTTCCAATCATTGCAGCTATATCGGGATCGATATTTTTTTCCGCTGAAACAACAGTACAAACAACCTGAACTTCGTTTTTAAATCCATTAGGGAATAACGGACGGATAGGACGGTCGATCAATCGAGAGGTTAAAGTCTCTTTTTCATTCGGCCGACCTTCGCGCTTAAAAAAACCGCCTGGGATTTTACCCGCAGCATAGGCCTTCTCAATATAGTGAACACCCAGCGGGAAAAAATCCATCCCTGCTTTGGCTTCTCTTGCGCCAACGACAGTACAAAGTACAGTAGTGTCATCAATTGAACATAAAACTGCACCGGTTGCCTGTCTGGCAACACGACCTGTTTCTAATGTAACGGTATGATTACCGTATTGAAATTTCTTAATTAAAGGATTCATAATTTTACCTTTGTTATTTACCTTGTAGCGCCTTACTTAGACCCTGAGAGTGCGCTGCTCGGGTTACTTATGACTACCGGTTAAAATAGTCATAAGTAACTCGATCAGCATCGATTCAGGCATTCTGTTCAGACGATTAATTTTATGTGTTCAATATTAATAGTACGGCTCCTTAGAGGGAGCCGCACCATGAACACTTATCGACGTAAACCAAGCTTCTTGATTAGCTGGCCATAGCGCTCAATGTTTTTACTCTTTAAATAATCAAGTAATTTGCGACGCTGATTAACCATGCGAATAAGACCGCGACGTGAATGGTGATCTTTCTTATGATCCCCAAAATGCTCCTGTAGCTTGTTAATATTTACGGTTAGCAATGCAACCTGTACTTCAGGCGATCCTGTATCATTTTCACAGGTAGCGTGTTCTGCGACGATTGCTGCTTTTTCTTGTGCACTTAGTGCCATGATGTATTACTCCAATATGCGAGTTAAAAAAATTAAGGTTTGCCCGCGCATACTTACAGACAACCTAACGTGATATCTGGCACTCATGTACCAGTACTTATTGATGATAAAAACTCTACCATCACAAAATTCTATGTTGCTTCCCTAGCAGGTTGAATTTAACTGCTTTCAACCACCAGTCTTTTCGGTGCCACCTGACCATCTGCAGTGACTTCAGCTACACCTAGAAAGGTGCCTCCTTCCCGAAAGACGCGCACTATATCCCCTTCTTGGCCATTACGAAAGGCCTCATTTGACATTACTGGCTGTCCTAACTGGAAATAACCAGCAACTACCGCTGATAATTCCACCGCCATTCGGTCCGCTACAGCAATATCCATAGGTTTTAGAAAGCTATCAAGGTCCTCAGGGGCCATAGTTTCTCGTTGCTGCTGCAAGCTATCCAAGGTGATGGTTTCTTCATCTAAAAACGGACCAGCAACATGCCTATGCAAGGCGCTAACATGAGCGCCACAACCAAGTGCGGTGCCTAAATCTTCTGCCAAAGAACGCACATAGGTCCCTTTACTCACATGAACCTCAACGTCCAGCTCTGCTTTCAAGCCTGGACGAAAGTCCAACACATCGTATTTAAAGACTGTTATATCTCGCGCTTCTCGCTCCACTACAATCCCTTGGCGTGCTAGTTTATAGAGTGGCTGTCCATTATGTTTTAACGCCGAATACATTGATGGAACTTGCTGTATCTCACCTTTAAACGCCTCAATAGCTGACAATACTTGCCGCTCAGTAATGGCTGAAGCGTCTTTTTCCTCGCGCACATCACCATCACAATCGCCAGTATCTGTGGTCACCCCCAGAGTAAAGGTACTGCGATAATGCTTATCTGAATCCAACAAAAACTGACTAAATTTTGTCGCTTCACCTAAACAGATTGGAAGCACGCCTGTCGCTAGCGGATCCAAACTACCCGTATGACCAGCTTTATTGGCATCAAATAGATTCTTCACCCGCTGCAAAGCTTGGTTAGATGTTAAGCCTTTGGGCTTGTTGAGCAAGAAAATGCCGTTAACTGGGCGGCCTCGATTACGTCTACGGGCCAACGTTAATGACCTTTGTTGTCTGCAACTTCGGTATCTGCTTTTTGATCAGCATCTTGAGTGGACATTGCATAATCAATTAGCGCTGACAAGTGCTGCCCTCTGCGACCGCTTTCATCATAAATAAATGTTAATTTAGGAGTAATACGTAATTTAATGCTAGCGGCCAATAACTTGCGTAAATAGCCCGCTGCACCATTTAAAGCTCTCACTGCCTGATCAATTTCTTCTTGATCACGATCACCCACAAAGGTAACGTGAATTTTCGCGTAAGCAAGATCACGGCTAACATCTACATCTGTAACACTGACCATCCCTACCCTCGGATCACGAACTTCGTCGCGAATTAATACCGCCAACTCTTGTTGGACAGCATCTGAAACGCGTTCTGCTCGGGTAAATTCTCTTGGCATGTCAGTCTTTAGCTACACCTACTCAAAGTTCGTTATAGTCGCTATGATTAGAGCGATCTCTTCACTTCAGTGACATCATAGACTTCGATTAAATCACCAGCCTTCACATCATTGTAGTCTTTAACACCAATACCACATTCCATGCCGTTGCGTACGTCACTCGCCTCATCTTTAAATCGACGTAGCGATTCAAGTTCACCTTGATAGATCACAACATCGTCTCGCAGCACACGAATAGGCTTGTTACGGAAGACAGATCCCTCTATCACCATACACCCAGCAATAGCGCCAAACTTTGGTGACCGGAAGACATCTCGCACTTCGGCAATACCAACAATTTCTTCTTTGGTCTCTGGAGCTAACATACCTGAGAGAGCCAACTTAACTTCATCCAACAGATTATAAATAATGCTGTAATAACGAAGTTCTACACTCTCTTTTTCAGCTAGGGCTTTCGCAGAACCGCCAGCTCGGACATTAAAGCCCAAAACGATAGCGCCCGTGGTCAAGGCCAAGTTAATATCAGATTCAGTAATACCGCCAACACCAGAGGAGACAATATCCACGGCTACTTCATCGTTGGCGAAGTCATGAAGAGCGCTATTAATAGCTTCCAAAGACCCACGCACATCTGTTTTCACAATAAGATTGAGCTTATTGACTTGCTCAGATCCCATATCGGTAAACATGTTCTCTAACTTAGCTGCTTGTTGGCGTGACATACGATCATGGCGTGCCTTCGTAGCTCGCAATTCAGCAATTTCTTTCGCCTTTCGCTCATCTGCCACCACGAAGAACTCATCACCGGCATTTGGAGCTTCATCTAGCCCAAGAATCTCTGCCGGAATTGAGGGTCCAGCTTCAGAAATAGGCTTTTTCATTTCATCAGTCATGGCACGAATTTTACCTACGCTCTCACCAGCTAACATAAAGTCGCCCTTGCGTAAGGTACCTTGCTGAATGAGCGCTGTAGCAACTACACCTCGACCTTTATCTACACGAGCCTCAACGATAACTCCTCGAGCAGGCACATCTACCGGAGCCTTCAGCTCCAGCAATTCGGACTGCAATAACACAGCCTCTAGCAACTCTTCAATTCCATCACCAGTTTCAGCCGAGACTTTAATAAACTGAGTGTCACCGCCCCACTCTTCAGGAATGACGTCTTTGGCTCCTAATTCACTGGTAACTTTCTCAGGATCTGCTCCCTCTTTATCCATTTTGTTGATAGCAACAACTAAGGGTACGCCCGCAGCACGAGCATGCTGAATTGCCTCTTCAGTCTGAGGCATCACACCATCATCAGCGGCAACGACCAAAATTACTACATCAGTAGCTTGGGCTCCGCGCGCGCGCATTGCCGTAAAGGCTGCGTGTCCAGGCGTATCTAAGAAAGTCACCATACCTTTTGGTGTGTTCACATGATAAGCACCGATGTGCTGAGTAATACCACCCGCCTCACCAGAAGCTACATGGGTCTTCTTGATACGATCCAAGAGCGACGTCTTACCATGATCGACATGACCCATCACAGTAACAATCGGTGCTCGTGGTTCCCCGTCGACTTCACTTTCGATATTTTCAAATTGCTTAGTCAACTCATCTTCAATAGTGTCTTCAACTGCAGCAACAGGTTCATGGCCGAGTTCTTCAACCACTAGAAAGGCTGTCTCTTGATCAATCACCTGGTTGATATTCGCCATCACACCCAGCTTCATTAATTCTTTAACAACTACACCTGACTTAAGTGCCATTTTTGCAGCGAGGTCACCAACAGTTAATTCTTCAGGTATCGCCACTTCAAAGGTCTTCTTTTCAACAGGTTTATTAAACGTGTGCTTGTTATCTACCTTGAGCACAACACCCGTTGTTTTCAGACGATTTTTGCTTGATCGCTCATCAGAATCATCTAACTGTAAACGCGGCTTTTTCTTACCCGGCTTACCAAGAGTCTTTTTTGCTTTTTTAGCTAGTTTATCTTCGTCATCATCAACTGGTTTGCCATGTCTGCGTCCTTTATCTTGAACGGGGTCAACAACAGGTGCGGCAACATGCTTTGTAGTCTTGCCCGCTTTCTTAGCTTCGTCACTTGCCAGTGCTGATGCCGCTTCCGAAGCTTTTCTCGCCTCTTCTTCTAACTTTTCAGCTGCTTCTTTTTCAGCCGCTTCCCGAGCCTCTTCATCCGCTTTACGACGACCTGCAATGGCAGCTAGACGTTTGTCTTCAATATCATCTGTGCCTGAGCTTTTCTTAACTACTGGTTCTGCTGCTTCTTTAGCAGCCATCTCAGCTTCTTGACGTGCTTTTGCCTCAGTCTCTAGATCTGCCTGGGCTTGCAACTCTTCATCGCTACGTTTGATATACGTTCGCTTCTTGCGCACCTCAATATTTACGGTTTTACGATTTCCAGACCTTAAGGTACTTACCGTCTTGCGCCTAAGAGTGATCTTTTTGGGTTCGCCACTATTTTCGCCGTGTAGACCTTTGAGATATGCCAACAAAGTCTGTTTTTCCTCATCAGACACCGCAGCATCAGCGGAATCATGGGAAAGCCCTGCCTCTTTCATTTGCATTAGCAAACGGTCGACAGATGCGCCCACGGTTTTTGCTAGTTCAGTTACTGTAACTTCAGCCATCGGTTATCCTCTATTGCTACCCGATTAATTATTCGCTCTGTTCCTCTGCGAACCAAGGTGCACGTGCAGTCATGATTAATGCTGCCGCTTTTTCTTCATCCATACCGTCTACATCCATCAGATCATCAACCGCTTGCTCAGCGAGATCTTCCATCGTAATGATGCTTTTGGCAGTTAATTTATAAGCCAATGCTTTATCCATACCTTCCATCGTCAAAAGATCTTCGGCAGGCTCAACATTAGTTAATTGCTCTTCACTTGCCAAAGCACGAGTTAACAAAGCGTCTTTAGCTCTTGCACGTAACTCTTCGGCAATATCTTCATCGAAGCCTTCAATTGCGCTCATCTCCTCAAGAGGAACATAGGCAACTTCTTCAATACTAGTAAAGCCCTCCTCAACCAAGACAACGGCAACATCTTCGTCAACATCCAATGCTTCCATTAAGCTCTCAACAAAGTTTGATGATTCGGCTTCTTGTTTTTCTAGCGCGTCCTCAGTGGTCATTACATTAATAACCCAACCAGTGAGCTCTGAGGCTAAACGAACATTTTGCCCGCCTTTTCCGATTGCCTGAGCAAGATTGTCTGCACTAACTGCAACATCCATTGAATGAGTATCCTCATCAACAATAAGAGACTCAACCTCAGCAGGAGCCATAGCATTGATTACCAACTGCGCAGGATTGTCATCCCACAGAATAATATCAACACGCTCATCATCTAAATCATTTGACACTGCTTGAACGCGAGCACCACGCATACCTACACAGGCACCAACAGGGTCAATACGAGCATCTTTACTCTTCACTGCAATCTTAGCGCGTTGACCTGGATCTCTTGCTGCACCTTTGATTTCGATAATACCTTCAGAAATTTCAGGCACTTCAATCTGAAACAACTGAACCAACATATCGGGAGTTGCGCGTGATACGAGAAGTTGCGGCCCTCGAGTCTCCTCGCGAATACCCATAAGAATGACGCGAGTACGATCGTTAATACGAAATATTTCTCGTCCAACTAATTCTTCACGCGGCAACATTCCTTCAGCGTTATCACCAAAATCAACCACAATATGGTCACGGGTGACTTTTTTAACGGTACCGTTCAACAACTCACCTACGCGATGCTTGAATCGATTGACAATAATTTCTCTTTCAGCATCTTTTACGCGTTGAACAATTACTTGTTTGGCAGTTTGCGCAGCAATACGACCAAAGGCGATATTTTCAACAGTTTCTTCAAAGACATCTCCAACAGCTAAGGTTGGATCTTTCTCAATCGCCTCTTCAGTGGTGAACTGAGTGCCTAATTCCGCCAAAACATCATCACCAACCACTTCCCAAAAACGGAAGGACTCGTAATCACCTGATTCTCTATCGATCACAACGCGAATATTGGCGCCTTCTTCATAACGCTTTTTAGTCGCCGTGGCTAAAGCTTGCTCAATAGCCTCGAAAATTATCTCTTGGTCGACACCCTTTTCATTGGATACGGCCTCTGCAACCATTAAAATTTCTTTACTCATTTAATAAACTCCACATGCCTCAAAAGCGAGGAACCACGTTAGCCTTTTCTATACCTTCAACAGGAAACAGATACTCATGATCCGTTACCACCAAAATAATCTCATCGCCGTCAACACCGGTTAAACGGCCCTTAAAGTTGCGTCGGCCCTCATAGGGGAAACGCAATCTAAGTGAAATATCCTCTCCAACATACTTTTCGTATTGCCCAATTTCATACAATGGGCGATCCATCCCTGGTGAAGACACCTCTAATATATACTCGCCATTAATGGCATCTTCAACATCAAGAATACTGCTAGCCTGCCTGCTGACACGTTCGCAATCTTCTATACCAACTAGATCGTTATCCTTATCGATATAAATTCGCAATAGCTTGGTCTTAGCGCCAGTCTGTAAATCAACACCCCAGAGCTCGCATCCCAAAGCCTCAACCACTGGCTGCAGTAATTGCCTTATTCTGCTATCAGCTACAGCCATTCCACTCTCCTAACAAACAAAAAATGGGCCTAGGCCCATTTGTTCTCTTCTAAAGAAAAGCCCCAATATGGGGCTCCTCGATTTGCGCCGGACCCGACGCGAATTTTCAACGTAGAAAACGTCTTGCTTAACCAGACCCCTTTTTCTACTAACGTAATGCAAGCATAGACAATAAATACTGCTGTAACATTACTTTTGGTGTCAATTTATCCAAAATTGGTAGCGGGAGCTGGATTTGAACCAACGACCTTCGGGTTATGAGCCCGACGAGCTACCAGACTGCTCCATCCCGCACCGACACCGTGGCCACATAACTAAAGGCCACCCCTCCTAGAAAGGACGTGCATTATAGGTAGGGTCTGCAGGTAGGTCAACAAGGCATTGTTAAACTAGATATATTTAATCGAATTAAATTTTCAACGCGATTTATCTAGTTCTGTAACGATACTATTTACGATGCTCAACAATTAATTCATAGGCTGCTTGAATCTCTTGGGTCTTTTCAGTGGCTAAATTAACCATATCCTCGGGCATACCCTGACCGATGAGTTTGTCAGGATGATTTTGACTAACCAATTTACGATAAGCTCGTTTGATCTGACTGTCTGAATCTTCGGCATTTACGCCCAAAGCACGATAAGCATCTGCTAATTGATTTTTTGATGGCCGGCCGGCCCCCGGACCAGAGTGTGAGCCCCTAAATCGTGACTGGGCTTTGATCATCTCAATAAATTGCTTGAATAAAGCAGCGCTGAATCCTAAGTGGCGCGCTACCTTAGCCAAAACTTCCTGCTCCGACGGATCCAAATCACCATCAGCCATGGCCAGTGAAATTAAATAGTTCAGTAACTGCTGTTTGAGGTTGTTATACCTGCCACAGACCCGCATAAACTCCTGCATAGCCTCATCAATCGAGAACTCTGGCTTGGCGCCACTTTTAAATAATTCAATCGCACGCTTTCGGCTCACAGAATCAAGACGCATCTTGTCCATTAAAGCTTCCGCTTGGGCTATCTCATCACTAGAGATGCGACCATCAGCCTTAGCGACGTGACCGAGCAGACTAAACACTGTTTGGAAAAAAGAATCTCTTGCTTGCTGCTGCTGGCCACCAGTAATGGGACCCGAGCGAGCACGATCAAACTGGTGGCCCAAGTAAACACCTAGGAGAGCTCCAAAAGCACCTCCTGCTATCATGAACCCAAAAATTCCACCAATGATCTTGCCTGTCATGCCTGTCTCCTCAACACCTTTGTGTATTGTAAGTCCTTGAAACTTTATTGCATCCACTAAGAGGACAATAATTAAAAATGATGATACGGTGGTTTCCAAAATATTCACAATAAAAGACACTGATTTTTTGAAAAACCAAGAATCCCTAAGTATGCATAAATTATTGAAAGACCCTATTTTTGCGTTCCTGTTAGTGGCACCACTACCTTTTTGGGTGTGGATAGTTGCCACTCAGGGAGTAACAGGCATTACTGATCTGTCTTTGCTGATGAGCTTAGTAGTGCTATACCCAATCATCGAAGAGATAATCTTTAGAGGGCTCATTCAGCCGTTTATGGCCAAACGCTTGAATCGGAGTTGGTCTATTTTCTCATTGGCCAATATACTCACTAGCCTGTCATTTGTTGCCCTGCATCTTATAAATCACCCACCACTATGGGCCCTAGCGGTGTTTGTTCCGTCTCTTGCCTTTGGCTACAGCCAAGAACGGTATAACCATCTTGGCGCGCCGGTCATTTTGCACTGCTCATATAATGCCGGCTACTTTTTATTACTTGGTTGACGCCAACTACTTACCTATATACTTAAAGTTTAAAATAAAACTCAAAGTGGCCGAGCTTTTGTAC
>Ga0208950_1000358_pt1 | contig 23965 bp, 17 predicted proteins | sample AOAMet_54_BLW_10_2_FD_188234 | JGI IMG/M metagenome (GOLD analysis project Ga0208950, IMG submission 188234) | Ammonia-oxidizing marine microbial communities from Monterey Bay, California, USA - CAN11_54_BLW_10 (SPAdes) | ecosystem: Environmental > Aquatic > Marine > Intertidal zone | place...
CTTTATTTATTAAATGATCAAAAAATATATTTTCTAGCCTATCTTAAAGTTAGTACTCGAGATAATAAAAAACTAAGCGTGCGGCCATACTTACAAAAATTTTCTCCATTTCATATTGTCAAAGATGCTTTAAATATAAGAGCTAAGGTTATATGGCAAAGTTCAAACGAACTTTTAAAATGAGCAAAGAAAAAAAATTATCAAAAAATTTTGATCCCCAAATTCTTACTATTGATTATATAGGTTCAAGAGGCGAGGGCGTAGCAAATCTTTTTACAGAAATTGATTATAAAGAACAAAATTATAATTTTTTTGTTCCTTTTTCTTTACCTCATGAACTAATTTTGGCTAAACCCACCTACTTATCTAGCGACGGTGTAAGGGCAGAGTTAATAGAACTTAAACAACTATCACCTGATAGAGTTGAACCTAAATGCAAGCATTTTTTTAAATGTGGTGGCTGTACCTTACAGCACTGGAATTTTAAAAGTTATAATAGTTGGAAAGCCAAAAAAGTGTCTTCTCAAATAAAGATAATTTCTTCCGATGGAGAGATTAAAGAAATGTTAGTTTCTTCCCTAAAAAGTCGCCGGCATGCAAAGTTTGTAGCTAAAAAAACTAAATTAGGTACAATTATTGGTTTCTACGAGTATAAGAGCCATTTTATTTCAGAAATTGATGAATGCATAATACTTGATGATCAACTTACTAATTTGATAAAAGAAATAAAAGCTCCAATTTCTAAAATACTAAGAGTTGGGCAAACAATAAATATTCATGCTAACGTTTTAGATCATGGCATTGACCTCTTAATAGACGGAATTGATAAAATACCTTATAAAGAATTAACGAAGTTTAATGAAGCTATGATGAAAACAAATGTGATTAGGCTTAATCGATCCCAATTAAATCAACCCAATGATTTACTCTTTGTTAAAGAAAATACATGTTTATCTAATCATGTATATTCATCAAAAATTTACCCTCCTCCTGGAAGCTTTCTACAAGCAACTATCGACGGTGAAAATGCAATTATAAACACTGTGATAAAGGGATTAGAAAAAATAAATAAAAAAAAATTGGTTTGCGAACTTTTTTCTGGATGTGGAACTATTACAATACCTTTACTTTCCAAGGGTTACACTATAAATGCCTATGAAATAGATGATAAATCAATTAATGCTATTAATATTGCTAGCAAAAGACAAGGTTATGGAAATAAGGTAATTTCACAGTCTAGAAACTTGAAAAGTAACCCTCTAACATCAGAAGAATTAAAAAAATTCAATGCCATAATTATTGATCCACCAAGATCAGGCGCAAGATCACAATTTTTAAATATTACACTTTCTAAAGTACCTATTGTAATAAGCATTTCTTGTAATATTAATACTTTTGTAAGAGATGCAAAGATATTAATTGAAAATAATTATCAATTAAAATGGGTACAGCCAATTGATCAATTTCTGTTCAGCCCCCACGTTGAAATAGTTAGTCTATTTGAGTTAAATTTGGTAAATTAAATGCTAATTAAGAAGTCAATCACACTAAAAAAACATCGAACATCTTTATCTTTAGAAATAGAGTTTTGGGAAGCATTAAATAAAATTGCTGAAAATGAAAAAAGTTCTATTCAAAGTTTAATTTCTGAAATAGATATAAATAGAAAATCCTCCTTAGCGTCATCAACTAGAGTTTTTATTTTACAATATTATAAGCAGATTTAACCTGTAATGCCAATTTGCCAAGGTGCAAATTCATGTCTACCCAAATTTAAAACTTCACTTTTTGTTTTCTTTCCAGAAGCAAAAGAAATAAATTCTTCAAAAATTTCTTTTCCCATTTCTTCTATGTTTTTTTCACCGTCAATTACTGCACCGCAGTTAATATCCATGTCTTCATTCATTCTTTCATATAAATTTGAGTTAGTTGCAAGTTTAATAGATGGTGTTGGTTTTGCACCAAAACATGATCCTCTTCCAGTAGTAAAAGCAATGAGATTTGCACCCCCTGCAATTTGTCCAGTAGCAGAGACTGGATCAAAACCAGGTGTGTCCATAAAAACAAATCCTTTTTTATCTACTTTTTCAGCATAATTATAAACTTCCATCAATCCAGTCGTTCCACCCTTCATTGCAGAACCTAATGACTTTTCTAAAATATTTGCTAATCCTCCTTTTTGATTACCTGGACTTACCGTACCGTTAATTTGAACATCCCTACCGACAGAATATATATCTTTCCACCAGTTGACTCTGTTCATTAATTTTTCAGCAACACTAATGTTAATAGCTCTTGCGGTTAGACTGTTTTCCACACCATAAATTTCAGGCGTTTCAGATAAAATTGCTGTGCCTCCATGAGCTACTAATATATCAACTGCTTTTCCTAAAGCAGGATTGGCAGACAAAGAAGAGAATGCATCTGAGCCACCACATTGCAATCCAACCATTAAAGAGGAAAGAGGTGTTGCAATTCTTTCAATTTTATTTGCCTCCTCTAACATTCCTTCAATACATTTAATTCCAGCTTTTATTGTGGCTGTTGTTCCACCATTTTCTTGCATAACTAACGTTCTCAATTTGTTAGTCTCCGCTATACCTTGACTTTGAAACAATCCACCTACTTGGCATCTCTCACATCCAAGTCCAACAACAAGAGATGAGGCAACGTTTGGATGGTTTATATAACCTCCAAGCGTCCTATGGAGTAAATTCATAGGCTCACCAGATAATTCCATACCGCATCCAGTAGAATGACTAAATGCCGCCACACCATCAATATTAGAATAATTTTTGAGCTTTTCATTAGTAAAATAAGCAGCTATCTCATGCACAACCGTTGCTGAACAATTAACTGTTGAAACAACAGCTATATAGTTTCTGGTACCAACTCTACCGTCATCCCTTTTAAAACCCATAAATGATCTTTCACTTGAAGCATTAACAAATCTTGTAGGCTGGTACTTAGCACAATAATCATGCTCTCTAATAAATTCTTTGAATATAACATTAGAATTAGTTAAAACTTGACCTTTTAAAATATTTGAGTCTGCAAAACCTATAATTGTTCCATATTTATATATTGGTGAATTTTCTGATATATCAATTTTTGCAATTTTTTGACCCGATAATATTGGGGCATCTATTTTTAAAGCAAATTGTTTTAAGTATTGTCCTGCATTCATATTTTCTAATGCTATAACAATATTATCATTTTCATTTAAAATTATTGCCTTGGTATTTTCTTTATCTGTTATAATTTTTTTCATATTTCAAATGTCTCCGGATAAGTAAATTAATTCTCTTTAGAGTTACTCTTCAACCACTTTTCGTACATTTTTTTTTCATTTTTGTCAGTAAGTGGGTATAAACCTTTTATTGATGATCCATTCCTAACCCTGTCGATTACATAATCTTCATAAATAGTCATAGGTTTTACCTCATTGGCAACTTCATCTATAATATTAGCAGGTATTACTACCACTCCTTCTTTATCACCTACTAGCAAATCTCCAGGCCATACAGCAACATCTCCACACCCAATAGGAACGTTAATATCTATTGCTTGATGTAAGGTAAGATTAGTAGGAGATGAGGGTCTATTATGATAGGTAGGTATCTGAAGCTTTTTTATCTCATCAGAGTCTCTGAACCCACCGTCTGTTACAACTCCTGCACACCCTTTAACCATTAATCTAGTTATTAAAATAGCACCAGCTGAAGCAGCTCTTGGGTCTTTACGACTATCAAATATTAAAACATGATCTTTTGGACATTCTTCTATCGCAACCCGCTGAGGATGTTTAGGATTTTTGAAAACCTCTAATGTATTTAGATCTTCTCTAGCAGGGATATATCTTACTGTGTAAGCAAATCCTACCATATTTGAGAGATTTGAGTTAAGAGGACTGAGATCTTGGATAAATTGGTTTTTCAACCCTCGTTTAAATAAGGCCGTGCATATTGTCGCGACACTTACTTTTAAATAAACTTTTTTTATATGATCAAGTAACATGTAATCTCTCTAAAATATATCTGGCTCTTTAGCCGATGTTCCAAAATTGGTTTCCAAAAAATCAAAATCACAGCCATTGTTAGCTTGCGTTACATGATTACTATACATCCATAACCAACCTCTACCTGCTTTAGGTTCCATAGCTTTAAATTCTTTTTTTCTTAAGGATAAAGTTTTTTCATCGACTAACATATTAATAGATCTTAAATTTACATCAAGTTCAATAATATCACCTGTTTCTAATAAAGATAAAGGTCCTCCAATATAGCTTTCAGGCGCAACATGGAGGATGCAAGCTCCATAACTCGTACCACTCATTCTAGCATCTGATATCCTGACCATATCCCTAACTCCTTTTTTAAGAAGCTTTTGGGGAATAGGCATCATTCCCCATTCAGGCATACCTGGACCTCCAACTGGCCCAACATTTCTTAAAACTAAAACATGATCTTCTGTTACATCAAAATCTTCTCTATCAATAACAGCTTTCATTTCTGGGTAACTATTGAAAACAATAGCCGGACCTTTATGTTTAAAAAATTTCTTGTCACATGCTGCTGGCTTAATAACACAACCATCAGGAGCTAAGTTACCTTTTAAAACAGCTAGAGAACCTTCTTCATAAATTGGATTATTTAATGGACGAATTATATCGTCATTAATAGTTTTTGTTTTGGAAATCAGTTCCCTTAAACTTAAACCTGAAACAGTTACTTCATCCAAATTAAGTTTTGCAGTAAGTTCGTGCATCAAAGCTAAAATACCGCCTGCATAAAAAAAGTCTTCCATTAAATAATTCTTTCCTGAAGGCCTAATATTCGCAATAAGCGGTATTTCCCTACCTTTTTTATCTAAATCATCCATTGTTAAATTTATTCCTGCCCGCCTTGCCATGGCAATCAAATGAATAATAGCGTTAGTAGAACAACCCATTGCCATGGCAACAGTAACAGCATTATCAACTGATTTTTCAGTTACAATTTTAGAAGGAGTTAAGTCTTCCCAAACCATGTCAACAATTCTTCTTCCTACATTAGCGGACATTCTTATATGATTTGAATCTGCTGCTGGAATAGAACTTGCCCCTGGTAAAGATAAACCCATAGCTTCTGTTATTGCTGTCATTGTACTAGCTGTCCCCATAGTCATGCAGTGTCCGTATGATCTGGCAATTCCAGCCTCTACATCTTGCCAATCTTTATTACTTATGTTACCTGCCCTTAATTCATCCCAATATTTCCAACCATCCGATCCACTTCCTAAATACTTACCCTTATAATTACCTCTTAACATTGGACCAGCAGGTAAAAAAATCATCGGCAAACCTACACTTATTGCCCCCATTGTTAAAGCAGGGGCAGTCTTGTCACACCCTCCCATTAAGACAACACCATCAATTGGATGTGACCGTATCAACTCTTCAACTTCCATTGAAAGCATATTTCTGTAGAGCATAGTAGTGGGCTTAACATACATTTCTGCAAGAGATATAGCAGGAAGCTCTATTGGAAATCCTCCCGATTGATATACACCTTTTTTAACATCTTCAACTCTTTGTTTAAAATGTGTATGACAAGGCTGTATCTCAGACCAAGTGTTAATTATACCTATTAATGGCTTGTCTTCCCAGTCCTCTTTACTTAACCCCATTTGCATTGCTCTAGATCTATGACCAAAAGATCTAACATCGTCTGGTGAAAACCATCTAGAGCTTCTCAACTCACTATATTTTTTTTTTCTCATCATAACCTCAATACAAATAATATTTTAAGAATTATGATACAGACTTAAAATTTGAACTGCAAAAAAATTAAACAAAAGATTTAAAAATAAATGGTAGGCCTGGAGGGACTTGAACCCCCAACCACTCCGTTATGAGCGGAGGGCTCTAACCAGTTGAGCTACAGGCCTATAATATTTTGAACAAAATCATTCAAAACACGCAACTTATACAAGGACAAACGAACTATGTAAAGAATAAGAATGAAAGATTAAGTTTTAATATTCTGAAAAATTAATTTTCTAGAAATGATCTTAGCTTCCTAGATCTTGATGGATGTTTTAATTTTCTTAAAGCTTTAGCTTCTATTTGTCTAATTCTCTCTCTGGTAACACTAAATTGCTGACCAACTTCTTCAAGTGTATGATCAGTATTCATCCCAATCCCAAAGCGCATTCTTAAAACTCTCTCTTCTCTTGGAGTTAAACTAGCTAAAATTCTTGTGGTTGTTTCTCTCAGATTTGCGTGAATTGCTGCTTCAAGAGGCTGAACAGCCATCTTGTCTTCTATAAAATCTCCTAAATGACTATCATCTTCGTCTCCAACAGGTGTCTCTAAAGAAATTGGTTCTTTAGCTATCTTTAGAACTTTCCTAACTTTATCAAGTGGCATTGATATTTTTTCAGATAATTCTTCTGGGGTAGGCTCCCTACCAATTTCATGAAGCATTTGTCGTGAAGTTCTAACTAGTTTGTTTATGGTTTCAATCATATGAACAGGTATTCTTATGGTTCTAGCTTGATCTGCAATAGATCTTGTTATTGCTTGTCTAATCCACCATGTTGCATAGGTTGAGAATTTATAACCTCTTCTATATTCAAATTTGTCTACGGCCTTCATCAAACCTATATTTCCTTCTTGAATTAGATCTAAAAACTGTAGCCCTCTATTTGTGTATTTTTTTGCGATAGAAATAACTAACCGTAAATTAGCTTCAACCATTTCTTTTTTTGCTCTTGCAGCTTCACGCTCTCCTCTTTGAACAATTTGTATTAACTTTTTATACTCTTGGACAGGCATATTGACGTTATTGACAAAGTCAAAAACTTGATCACAAATACCAATAATTTCATCATTGTATTCACTAGTAAACTTTTCCCAACTCTTAGATTTACCTGGGTTAATAGCCCAATTATGGTTAATTTCATTTCCAACCCAACTGCTAATAAAAACTTTTCGTTTAACCCCACAATTCTCAGCCATCCTAAGTAAGTTACCCTCAATAGACGATATCTGCCTATTAAGACCATACATTTGGTCTATTAATTCTTCTTGTCTGTTATGGTTAAGGTATATTTTTTCCATTTGCTCAATAAGAATAACTTTAAGTTCTAGCAATCTTTTTTCGGATCTGCTCACTAAAGGCTCTGCTTTTCTCATCCTTGCTATTCTTCTATCACTAAGAGTTAAAATCTCTTTAAATGACTTTGCAACTTCATCAATCATACCCAAAATTTGTTCTTTAATTTCGGCTTCCATTGCAACTAATGACAAGTTTATATCGTCTTCATTCTCTTCTTCGTCTTCATCTTCATCTTCATTTTCTTTTACGTTTTCATTTTCGTTTTCTAAATTACTTTTAACTTCTTGGTTATCATTTGTAATTTTTGTGCCTGCTGATAAATCATTTGTATTGTTCTCAATTTTACTTAATTTAAGATCCTTATTACTATAACTACTAATAATAGGCTCATTAGCCCCCCCGTTAATACGAGCATAGGTAGTTTCAAGATCTATTACATCTCTTACTAGCATTGTACCGTCATCTATTTCGTCTCTCCATTTAAGGAAAGCTCTCATAGCAAGAGGTGATTCATAAATACCACCAATCATCAACTCTTTTCCGGCTTCAATTCTTTTAGCAATAGAAATTTCACCTTCTCTTGATAAAAGCTCGACTGAGCCCATTTCCCGAAGATACATTCTAACAGGATCATCGGATCGAGCGCCTTCATCATCAGATAAATTTCCAGCTGTTCTATCCTCATTATCTTCGGTAGTTGTTTCTTCTTGTTGATCAACTATATTAAAGCCCATTTCGTTTATAGCTGAATGAATATCCTCTATTTGTTCAGAAGTGTACTCTCCTGGTGGCAGAGCCGCATTTAATTCGTCGAGAGTGACGAAACCATTTACCTTTCCTTTCTTAATCAAAGATTTTATTGCAGAGTTATTTAAATCTAAAACTGGACTATCAGTCATTATTTTTGGATCGTTTTTTTTATTTTGATCTTTAGCTAACATATATTATTTACCTTGGATTTAATATAGATCATTAAACAGAATTAGTACCTATCAGATTTAATAATTCTTTAAAAGTTTTATTCACATTCTCAAAACTTAAATTTTTTTCATCTAAATTTAGCCTAGAAGGGTAATTACTTTTCATAAATTTAGATATTTGGGTATCAAAACCTTTATTTATAGCTTCCTGTTTCAAATCTTTTGAACTTATGTTTGGATTATTTGAAGCTGATTTTAGTATTATGTCCTTTAATGTGTTGAGGTCATTTTTTTTAAAATCTAATAACGATATATTTTCATCATAAGTTATACATATTTTTGGACATAATAGCATTATATATATAATAGCACCAATCTTAATTTCAACTCCTGTTTTTGGAAGTTTTGTTTTGGAAAAAGATAAATTTGAACTAATGTAATTTCTGCCTAATGTTTTTTTAAAACTATCTCCAGTTTGACCTCTGAAAACTTTAATCCTTCTCTCAATCTCGTCTTTGAATGCTAATTTAATATTCATATCCTCAATGCTTTTAACTTTTTCTCTTACATAATTCCAAAACATAACATTTGTTTCTGGTTCATTTTCTCTAACTAATTTTAAACCTTCCATCCAAATTAAATCAATAACACCAATCGCTTTGTCTAATATATTTTCAAATTCTTTTATACCATATTTATTTATAAAATCTTCTGGATCAAGATCCTCAGGAAGAAATACAAATTTTAATTTTTTATTTATCTTTAACATTGGCAAATATTTTTCAAAAACTCTTAAAGTTGCAATTTTTCCAGCATTATCTCCGTCAAAAACTAAAAAAGCTTCATCTGTTAGATTGAAAATATTTTCTATTTGCTGAGTAGTCATAGAAGTGCCTAAAGACGCCAGGGCAGGATATCCAAACTTATTTAAGGCAATACTATCCATATATCCTTCGCAAACTATAAACCTTTTTTTATTTAAAAGCTTTTTAGCGTTAAAAACGCCAAAAAGCTGCCTGCCTTTGTGAAATAAATGTGTTTCAGGAGAGTTTAAATATTTTGGGTTTCCTGAATCTAATACCCTCCCGCCAAAAGCAACAACCTTCCCTAAATGATTCAATATAGGAAACATAAGTCTTTCATTAAAATAAAAAATTAAATCATTATTTTGATTTTTTTTAGCTAATCCAACATTGATGATGTCATCCAAAGAAAAACCTTCTTTTATCAAGCAAGATACCAAATATTTATTTGACTTAAGATTGCCGGAATAACCAAGTAAAAAATTTTGTATAATCAAATTATCAATATTTCTTTGACTTAAATATTTTCTTGCGCGTTCGCCAATTGGTGCATTAAGGTTTTGGATGTATGATTGGGAAACTCTTTTTAAAAGATTGTGAAGATTTATTTCTTTTGGGTCGGGAGTAAAATTTGAGTTGGAATACTTAATTCCTGCTAAATCCGCTAAGCTTTTTAAAGCATCTGTGAACCCAATATTTTCCATTTCCATTATATAAGTAAAAATATCCCCGTTTTTTCCACATCCAAAGCAATGATAAAACCCTTTATCATCTGAAATATTAAACGAAGGAGTTTTTTCTTTATGAAATGGACATAAAGCAATAAAATTAGATTTATCACGTTGTTTTAAAGGTATATTTTTTCTTATTAAATCAGAAAGCTTGATTACACTCTTAATATCTTCTTTTAAGTCCATTTTCTATTCTTATTTAATAATAACTTTGTCTATATATTTATAAATTAAGAAGCTTTGCTTTAATAATTTTACTAACAACCCCAAAATCCATTTTACCATTATATTCGTCTTTAATTAAATTAATAACTTTACCCATGTCTTTAATGGATTTTGCTCCACTTGATCTAATTGAATTAGTAATAATGTCATTTATTTCATTTTCTGACAATTGCTCTGGCAAGAAATTAGATATTATTTTAATTTCATCTTCTTCAATCTTAACAAGATCGTCTCTTTTACCTTGAATATACATTTCGATAGAAGCATTTCTTTGTTTAATCATATTTTGAAGAAGTGAGATAATTTCTGTTTCATTTATGCCTTCAGAATTACTTTTGCTTCTGGCGCTTATATCCTTGTCTTTAACTGCAGCTAGTATAAGTCTGAGAGTGTTTGTTAATGTAATATCTTTATTTATCATTGCTTCTTTCAGCAATTTAGAAATATTTTCCCTAATAGTCATTCATAAATCCTTCTTATAGTTTAATCCTGTGCCCTTTAACAATAGGAATCATTTTATAAATCAATACGAACTAATGGCAATTAGTATTAAATTTTATTGACGAAGACCCTAATACAAACTAATTAAACTGGTTATGAAAAGTATAGATAAAATTTTGTTATTGTACTTTAAATTATTATAAGTAGTAATTCAAATACTCTTAGTTGAGTTATACTAATAAGGTATAGAATGAAAGAACCAAACAGAAAAAATAGCCTTCATGATGAAGGATATATTCCTTTTGAGTTAGACGAAATTAACAAAATTAAGGTTCTTGATTCCATACTGATTTTAAATGATGGAAATATATTTTTTGGAAGATCGTTTGGATCAAAAAAGACAAGCATTGGAGAAATTTGCTTTAATACTTCACTCACAGGTTATCAAGAAATAATTACAGATCCATCTTATACGAATCAAATTATTACTTTTACTTTCCCACATATTGGTAATATTGGCACAAATAATTTTGACAATGAAAGCAATATTAAATCTATAGCTGGAATCATAGTTAGACAACATCCCACAAAACCATCTAATTGGCGTTCTGAGAAAGATTTTAATGAATGGCTCGGAGAGATTGATGTACCTGGAATTTCAGGGATTGATACAAGATTATTAACAAAAACCATGCAAAAACATGAGACTTGTAACGCCTTACTGAGTTATAATAAGGATGGTATATTTAATATAAATCACTTAAAAGAAAAATTAAGAAAACATCCAAGTATGAATGGTTTAAACCTCTCATCTTTAGTAACAACTAAAAATCAATACCATTTTAATGAAAATCTTCATCATTTTATTTCTACTCAACATTCTTTAAATAAAAATTTTAAACCTAAAATTGTTGTAATTGATTTTGGAGTTAAACAAAATATACTCCGCCACCTTGTTAATATAAATGCAGAAATAACAGTATTGCCCGAAGACACTCAAATTGAAGATATAAAAAAACTTAAACCTGATGGTATTTTTCTGTCAAATGGACCCGGTGACCCGTCCGCAACTGAAAAAAAATGCAGAAACCTTCTTCAATCATTATTTAAGTTAAAATTACCTGTTTTCGGAATATGCATAGGTCATCAATTATTTGGTTTATCATTTGGAGCAAAGACTAGTAAAATGCCGCAGGGTCACCGTGGAGCAAATCATCCCGTTAAAAATTTAATTAATAATAAAGTTGAAATTACTAGTCAAAACCATGGTTATGAAATTGTATTCAAATCTCTTCCTGAATGCCTAAAAGTAACTCATATTTCTCTTTTTGATAAATCAATAGAGGGCCTTAAACATAAAGAATTTCCCTTTTTTTCAGTTCAATATCATCCTGAAGCTTCCCCGGGCCCAACAGAATCGTCATATCTATTTGAACAATTTTTAAACCTTATTAAAGATTCAAAAAAAAATGCCAAAACGTAGTGATATAAAGTCCATACTGATTATTGGTGCTGGTCCAATTATAATAGGTCAAGCGTGTGAATTTGACTATTCAGGAGCTCAAGCATGTAAAGCTCTTAAAGAAGAGGGCATTAGAGTAATATTAATTAATTCTAATCCAGCTACTATTATGACAGACCCTATGATGGCAGATTCAACATACATAGAACCTATTGAAAAAAATGTTATAGAAAAAATTATCAAAATCGAAAAACCTGATGCTATCCTTCCAACTATGGGAGGACAAACTGCTCTGAATGCAACTCTAGAATTGTTCCATTCTGGAATTCTTGACAAATATAACATTGAAATTATAGGAGCTAAACCTGAGTCCATTAATAAGGCAGAAGATAGAGAGTTATTCAAAGAATGTATGAGCAAAATTGGTCTAGAATCTGCAAAAGCTAAAATTGCCAAAAATCTTGAAGATGCAGAATTAGCGTTAGAGTATGTTGGACTTCCGGCCATTATTAGACCATCTTTCACTCTTGGCGGAGAAGGAGGAGGTATTGCTTACAATAATGAAGAATTTTTAGAGATAGTATCCAATGGACTTAAACTTTCTCCAAATACTGAAGTATTAATAGAAGAATCTCTGCTTGGTTGGAAAGAATTTGAAATGGAGGTTGTAAGAGATCATTCAGATAACTGTATAATTATTTGTTCAATTGAAAATGTCGATCCAATGGGTGTTCATACTGGAGATTCTATAACTGTAGCACCTGCCCTAACTTTAACTGATAAAGAATATCAAAAAATGAGAAATGCAAGTATTGCAGTTCTTCGAGAAATTGGTGTTGATACAGGTGGTTCAAACGTACAATTTGCACTAAATCCTAATGACGGCCGCTTAATAGTAATTGAGATGAACCCAAGAGTAAGTAGATCTTCTGCACTGGCTTCAAAAGCAACTGGTTTTCCAATAGCAAAAATTGCAGCAAAATTAGCAATTGGTTATAGTTTAGATGAATTACAAAATGATATTACTAAATCTACTCCTGCTAGTTTTGAACCAACTATTGATTATGTTGTAACTAAAATACCTCGTTTTACATTTGAAAAATTTCCTGGAAGCAATAATTTTTTATCAACATCAATGAAATCAGTTGGTGAAGCAATGGCCATTGGACGATCTTTTCAAGAATCTCTTCAAAAAGCATTGCGCTCTTTGGAAACTGGTTTATCAGGCTTGAACGATGTCCATTTTCCAACTCAAATGGAACAGACAGATGGCAAGGACAATATAGCTGGATGGTTAGCAGAACAAGTACCTGAAAGAATCTTGAGAATTGCCACTGCTTTTAGGAATAACATCTCTATAGAAGAGGTATCAAGCATAACTAAATGGGACAAATGGTTTTTGAGTCAAATTTATGGAATTGTAAAAGTTGAAGAATTGTTCAAAGATAAAACATTTAAAATAGATGAACCTGCTTTACGCAACTTAAAATCTATGGGCTTTTCAGACAAACGTATTTCTGAACTCATCCAAACTAATGAAGATGAAATAGTTAAACTGAAACATAAATATAAAGTTTTTCCAAGTTATAAGAGAGTTGATACTTGCGCAGCTGAATTTTCTTCTGAAACAGCCTATCTTTATAGTTCTTATGAACAAAGTGATATTAACGAATGTGAGGTTCAACCCTCAAATAAAAAGAAAGTGATTATTTTAGGAGGAGGACCAAATAGGATAGGTCAAGGAATAGAGTTTGATTATTGCTGTGTACATGCTGCATATAGTTTAACAGAAAGTAATTTTGAAACTATCATGATTAACTGTAATCCTGAGACAGTTTCAACTGATTATGATACTTCAGATAAATTATACTTTGAGCCTCTTACACATGAAGACGTTTTTTCTATCTTTGAAAAAGAAAATCAGAATGGTGAAGTGATAGGAGCAATTGTTCAGTTAGGAGGACAAACACCTCTTAAAATAGCATCTAGTTTGGAAAAAGCAGGATTAAAAATTTTAGGAACAACAGTTGATGCTATTGACTTAGCAGAAGACAGAGAAAAATTTAAAAAACTTTTACAGACTTTAGAATTGAACCAACCCTTAAATGGTGTTGCCAGCAGCAAAGTTGAAGCTATTAAAATTGCAGATGAAATTGGTTTTCCAATAGTTATAAGACCAAGTTATGTAATTGGAGGCCGAGCTATGGAAATAGTTCATAATCACGACCAATTACAAAAATACATTAATGATGCAGTAAGAGTGTCTGGTAATAATCCAGTCTTAATAGATAGTTTTTTAAAGAACGCACTTGAAGTTGACGTAGATGCCTTATCAGATGGAACTGATACTTATATAGCTGGAATAATGGAACATATAGAAGAGGCCGGCATTCATTCTGGTGATTCAGCTTGTGCCCTTCCACCTCAAACATTAAGCAAAGAAATAATAGATGAAATCGTTATACAAACAAAAAAGCTTGCAAAATCGCTGAATGTAATTGGTTTTATTAATATTCAATTTGCAATTCAAAATAAGAATATTTTTATTCTAGAAGTTAATCCTCGAGGAAGCAGGACTATACCTTTTGTAGCCAAGTCTATTGGTATTCCTCTAGCTAAAATTGCTTCTAAAATAATGGTTGGTGAAAAATTATCTAATTTTAATCTAACTGAGCCCAAAACAAGTCATATAGCAGTGAAAGAAGCAGTTTTTCCATTTGCCCGATTTCCAGGTACAGATGTCATTCTTGGGCCTGAAATGAAATCAACCGGTGAAGTTATGGGTATAGGTTCGACGTTTGGAGAAGCTTTTGCTAAGAGCCAACTTGGAGCAAATGTAAACCTACCAAAAAAAGGAGAAGTGTTTATTTCCGTAAAAGACGATGATAAACAAAAAATAATTCCTATTGCAAAAAAGCTTGTTGATTTAGGGTTTACAATATGTGCCACTTCAGGAAGCGCTGAAACTTTGAATAATAACAAAATAAAAGCTAAGTATATAAAAAAAGTTGTTGAAGGTAGGCCAAACATAGTAGATGCGATGCTTTCAAATGACATACAACTTGTTATTAATACATCTGAGGGAGTGACCTCTATTAAAGATAGCTTTTCCTTAAGGCAAACAGCACTTTTAAACAAAATACCATATTATACAACCTTACAAGGTGCTAACGCAGCTTCATTAGCAATAAAATCTATAATTGATAAATCCATAAACGTTAAATCTATTCAATCATATTTTGAATAATTGGATTTTTTATATTATAATTTTTTCTTTAGTTTGATTTAATGGATATTATAATGGATAAAATACCCTTCACATTACCTGGCTTGGAAAATATAAAATCTGAGTTAAATAATCTGAAAAAAGAGGAAAGACCAGCAGTCATCAAAGCTATTTCAACTGCTAGGGAACATGGCGATTTAAAAGAAAATGCAGAATACCATGCTGCTAAGGAGAAACAATCATTTATAGAAGGCAGAATAACAGAACTTGAAGATGTTGTGAGTAGAGCTGAAGTTATAGATTTAAATAAATTATCCGGTAGAACGATCACTTTTGGTACTAAAGTTAAAATTGTAGATGAAGAAACAGATCAAGAAACAGATTACCAAATAGTAGGCCCATATGAAGCTAACCTTGAATTAGGCCTAATTTCAATTGCATCTCCAATTGCAAAAGCATTAATAGGCAAAGAAAAAGGTTCTTCCGTTGAGGTTAAAACTCCTAGTGGTTCTAAAAATTATGAAATAATATCAATAGAAGTAATTAAATTATAGCTTCAAAAGGTATTCCTGGCAGGCTTTTTGTACTTCTAATGTTTAAAGACGTTTTAACATTACTTATCTTTGGGGCCTGAGTAAGTTTAGCAGTTAAGAACTTTTGAAAATCATCCCAATCCTTAGCTACAATTTTTAAAAGAAAATCTACTTCTCCCATAAGCATATGGCATTCCCTTACCTCAGGAAAGACAGAAATATAGTTTTCAAAAATTTGAAGGTCTTTCTCAGCTTGACTTTCAAGGCCAACATATGCAAATACAGTTACTTTGAAATTAAGAAGTTCTGCGTTTATTTCTGCATTATAACCTTTAACAAAATTTGTGTCTTCTAATGCTTTTACTCTTCTTAGACAAGAAGGTGGTGAAATATTCACTAGGTTTGCTAATTCTACGTTACTTATTCTTCCATTTAACTGTAACTCACTTAGTATTTGCAAGTCTATTTTATCTAACTTTGTTTTTTGAGTTTTCATTTTGTCTATATTTCTTTATGTTAATAATAAAATATAAATAATGTAATATTATTAATATAATTAGCACATAATTGCAATTTTATTTCAATGAATGCAAAAACTGTTAATTTTTAAAAGAGTTAAGAAAAATTTGACAAAGTCTACCAAAATTAACACGTGGGTTATAAGTGATGGAACTAAAGGTATGGAAAATCAATCTTTAGCTGTTGCAAAATTACTAGGTTATGATTACGAATTGATAAATTATAACCCTCCATATTTATTAAGAAAAATTCCTCTAATTGGAAAATTTTTATTAACCTCTAATATTCTAAAAGAACTAAATCAAAAACCTTTACCTAAATTTGTTATAACAACTGGTAAAAGAATGGCAGGGATTTCAATAGCAATAAGATTTTTTTTTAAAAATAAAATTAAAACAATTCATATTCAAAACCCAAAAATATCAAGAAATCAGTTTGACCTTTTACTAATACCTGAACATGACGCAATAACAGGTAAAAATATAATCCAAACTAAAGGTGCATTATCTTTTTTTTTAAATCAGGAAATTCAAAATAAAAAGAATTTAACTACAGAAAAACCTATAATTTTTTTAATGGTAGGTGGTCGTAATAAAAGATATAATCCTAAAAGTATTGATTATTATGATTTAGGTATCAAAGCAGTTAAAGCTTCGAATTTATTAAACGCAAAGTTAATAATTTCTACTTCTAGACGCACAGGAATAAAAGCTGAAAAAATATTGAGGTCAATTTTTTCCAAAAAATTAAATGATTTTAAGTTTTATACATTTAATAGTAAAAACCCATATCCTAATATTCTTCAAAAAGCGCAATACTTAATAGTTACAAGCGATAGCGTAAGCATGGTCTCAGAAATGGCAACTATTTCAACACCTCTATTTGTTTCGTTTTTTCCTCAAGAAAACGGTAAAATTTTAAATTTTTTAAATAATCTTAAAGATTTAGGAATCATTAAGAAATTTGAAGGTAAATTGTTTAATTATAATAAGAACAATTTACACACAAATGAAAAAACAATTTTAAAAATAAATGACTTTTTTAGACTCTAATATATTACCAAGAGCCCTAAGTCTTTGAATTTTGTCTTCAAGTACATTCCAATTATCGTGCAAAGAAATTTGTTCCCATATCTTTTCAACTTCATTTATTAATAAATTTTCTCGGTTTTGATCTAACATATGTTTTTTTTCTGAACTACGATTAAATGAAGTGTTGCTTTTTAAAATATCCGTTACTAACAAAAATTGTTTAACTTTGTATTTACTACCATAAGAGCTTTTGAGACAATCAATTATGCTGTCGCTACCACCATAAAAATCATAAAAAAAAGAGCCATAATCAATTTTATTTTTTTCACTCTCATTTAATAAGATGTGCATGATTTTATTTAGGTCATTTGAATTAATATCTTCAATACCCAACCTCCAACAAAAATGTCTTTTGAGAGATAAATGAAAATTTTTAGAAAATTCATTTAAAATTTCAATAATTCTTTCATCACTTATAAACTCTTTTAAACTTTTTCCTAACTGAGTTAACGCCCATAAAGCAGCTTCAGGTTGATTGCCAAAAGAATAACGTCCATTATGATCAAAATAAGCAGCAGTAAAACTGGGACTTGCATATTCAATAAACCTCCATGGTCCATAATCAAAAACCTCACCAGTAATATTAAAATTATCTGTATTTAAAACACCATGTACAAATCCTGAAACAATAATGCGTCCTATTGAACTTGCTATTCTCTTTACAGATTCTAAAAAGAAATCCTCTGCTAAACTGCACGAAGATGCATTATGTTTTTTTGAAAAAAAATAGTTTTTCGTTACATGTCTCAGTAACTTTTCTATATTTTCGTTTTCATTGAAATACGCTAATCTTTGAAAGGTGCCTATTCTAATATGACTATTACTCCGCCTAACTAAAGCCGCAGATCTTGTAGGAGATGGTTCATCATTCCTTTCAAGATTTTCGCCTGTTTCAATTATAGATAATGTTTGGCTTGTTGGAACACCTAAGGCTGATAAAAATTCTGTTGCCAATAGTTCTCTTACGGCACCTTTTAGAGTTAATCTTCCATCCCCTCCTCTACTAAAATTAGTTTGACCAGATCCCTTAGTCCCTAAATCCCATAAAACTTTATTCTTATCTAAAAATTGTGCTAATAAGAAACCTCTACCGTCTCCTAAATCTGAATTGTAATGCCCAAATTGATGTCCATGATATTTTAATGCTAATGGAGCATGGACAACTCCAGGATACCTATTAAACTTTCCAAAATAATCTATCCACTCTTCGTCAGAAAGATTGTCCAAACCAATAATTTGAGCTGATCTGTTATTTCTAAACCTTAAAATATGATCAGGAAATTGAGCTTGAGTGGCAACATCAAAAAAATCTTTACCTAAATTAAAGTGAGTATTAACTGGTTTAGGTTGATTTTTCATAAAAAACTTGACCTAACACTATCTAAAAAGACTGTTCTTTAAAGTTGGCTGAAGCGCTTTATACATGCTTGCAACTTCTGAACCATAGCCGTTATAAATCATAGTTGGAACTCTATTATCAACACCTAATTGCTGCTCTGTAGACTGGGACCATCTAGGATGAGGGACATTTGGATTTACATTGGCCCAAAAACCGTATTCTAAAGGAGCAATTCTTTCCCACATACCTTGGGGCTTTTTATCTACAAAGCTTATTTTTACTATAGATTTTATTGATTTAAACCCATATTTCCAAGGAAGAACTAATCGCAAGGGAGCACCATTTTGATTTGGCAATTCTTTACCATAAATACCTGTAGCAAGAAAACTTAAATCATTTTTCGCTTCATCAATAGTTATACCTTCCACATAAGGCCAAGGATACCAATTTTGTTTTTGACCTGGCGCTACATCAGGGTCAAAAAAAGTTTCAAACCTCAAAAATTTTGCACTAGCTTTAGGTTCAACAAAAGACAAAATATTTTTTAAAGCAAAACCAGACCAAGGAACAGTCATTGACCATGCCTCAACACATCTAAATCTATAGACGCGCTCCTCTATTCCACCAACTTTTTTTAATAAATCACTTATATCAATAGTTACTGGTTTTTTTACTAACCCATCGATTGTCAACATCCATGGCTTAGTTTTGAGCAATGCAGCTCTTCTCCAAATGTTTTTACTAGAACCAAATTCATAAAAATTTGTGTAAGTTGTAGCTAGTTTTTCTTCGGTTATTTCTCTATTTACCTTATAAAGAGTATTACTTACAGGTGGATAAAAAGAGTTAGCGGTTCCAAAGACAGAACTAGGAAATGAAGTAAGGCCAGCAAGGGCAATTGAACCTCCAGCCAAATTTTGTAAAGCTTGTCTTCTTGATTTAAAAATATGTTCTGGCGTAGTCTGACAATCTTTTAAATTCCATATTTTTTTTATTATTATATTAGACATATACTACCTCAACAAAGATCATGCTAGACTAGAAACTGACCTTTCAATTCTATCCATCGCATCTTTTAAAAGTTCCAAACTTGTTGCGTATGACACTCTAAAGAAAGGCTCCAAACCAAAGGCAACGCCTGGAACAGCTGCAACTTCTCCTGTTTCTAAGAGCCATTCAACTATTTCTGTATCATTACTTAAAGTTATCCCTTTAGATGTTTTTTTTCCAATTAATCCAGAGACATTAGGATATGCATAAAATGCCCCTTCTGGAAGCATACAACTTATTCCTGGAATATTATTAAGTCTATTAAAAACATATATTCTTCTCTCGTCAAAAGCCTGCAAACAAGGTTTTAAAAAATCATTACTACCACCTATTCCTGCTAAGGCTGCATATTGTGAAATAGAAGACGCATTAGAAGTTGATTGACCTTGTATTTTTATCATAGCTTTAATTAATATTGATGGGCCTACCGCATAACCAATTCTCCAACCCGTCATGCAATGACTTTTAGATACACCGTTTACAGTTAAGGTTCGATCTTTTAAATCAGGCGCTACCTGTGCAAAGGTATGAAATTTAAAATTATCATATACGATGTATTCATAAATATCGTCTGTCATCACATACAAGTTTTTATGTTTTCTTACTACTTGAGCAATAGCATTAAGTTCATCTTTAGAATAGCAAGCACCTGTTGGATTAGATGGGCTATTTAAAATTAGCCACTTACTTTTATTTGTTATAACTTTTTCTAGCGCTTCAGCTGTAAGCTTAAAACCTGTGTCAGCAGAACAACTTACAATGACTGGGGTTCCACCAGCTAATAATGTCATGTCTGGGTATGAAACCCAATATGGTGCTGGAATAATAACTTCATCATTAATATTTATTGAGCTGATTAGAGCATTATACAAAATTTGCTTTCCACCAGTTCCAACAATAACATCATTTATTGTATAATCTAAATTATTATCTTTTTTAAACTTATCCACTATAGCTTGCCTAAGTTCAGGGATCCCCTCTACATTAGTATATTTAGTGTAACCTTTTTTTATAGCCTCAATAGCTGCTTCTTTTACATGATCCGGTGTATCAAAATCTGGTTCTCCTGCTGACAATCCTATAACATCTTTTCCTTCTCTTTTTAATTGTGCTGCTTTAGCTGTTATAACCATTGTTGCAGAAGGTTTTATTCTATTTAAATTGTCAGAAATAAAAGGCATAACATAACTCCAAACTTAAATTTAAAATCTAATTAAGATTTACTACAAATTAGTCTAGTTAAAAATCTTTTTTATTAGTTAATAGATTATTTTTTGATATAGATTAATTCTTTAACACTTTATTAGGCATATATAGATAAAAAATGAATGAATTAGCAAAATTAAACTATAAATTATCAAATACTTCTAAATCTATATTTTCATTAGAATCTAGTTTCACTCCTACCGGTGACCAACCCTATGCCATTAAAGAATTAATCTCAGGAATTCAAAATAATGACAAGGATCAAGTATTACTTGGCGTTACCGGTTCTGGAAAAACCTTTACTATGGCTCATGTTATAAATTCATTAAACAGACCATCTTTACTTATGGCGCCTAATAAGACGCTTGCAGCACAGTTATATGGAGAAATGAAGGATTTTTTTCCTAACAATGCTGTTGAATATTTTGTTTCTTACTATGACTACTACCAACCTGAAGCATATGTTCCGCGATCAGATACATATATAGAAAAAGAATCTAGTATAAATGATCAAATTGATAGAATGAGACACTCAGCAACTAGAGCTTTATTAGAAAGAAAAGATGTAATTATAGTTGCATCTGTTTCATGCATTTATGGAATAGGGTCCGTTGAAACATACTCACAAATGACAATTGAATTACAAGAGCGACAAGAAATCTCTCGTCAAAAATTGTTAAGACAATTTACTGAGTTACAATATACAAGAAATGATATGTCTTTTGTAAGAGGTACATTTAGAGTTAGAGGGGACATAGTAGAAATTTTTCCTGCTCACTTAGAAACCGTGGCGTGGAAAATTACATTATTTGGAGATGAAATTGAGAATATATTTGAAGTAGATGCTTTAACTGGAGAAAAGTTATCAAAGTTAAAGTCAATAAAAATTTATGCCAACTCTCATTATGTCACTCCTAAACCAACTATAAACCAAGCAATTAAATCTATTAAGGAAGAGCTTAAAAAACATTTAAATATTTTATATCAAAATAACAAGCTTGTTGAAGCACAAAGATTAGAGCAACGAACCAATTTTGACATTGAAATGATGCAAGCCGCCGGCACTTGTCCAGGAATAGAAAATTACAGTAGATATTTATCAGGAAGAAATCCTGGAGAACCACCACCAACACTTTTTGAATATTTACCTAATGATGCTCTAGTATTTACAGATGAAAGTCATGTAACAGTTAGTCAAATAGGCGCAATGTACAAGGGTGACTTTAGAAGAAAATCAACATTATCTGAGTATGGTTTTAGGCTCCCATCGTGTATGGACAATCGTCCACTAAAATTTGAAGAGTGGGAGGCTTTTAGGCCACAAACTATACATGTTTCTGCAACTCCTGGTGAATGGGAATTAAATAAAACAAGTGGGGTTTTTGTAGAACAATCAGTTAGGCCTACTGGGTTAATAGATCCTGAAATAATTATTAAGCCAACCAAAACTCAAGTTGACGATCTTATTCATGAAACAAAGTTACAATCAAAAAAAGGGAATAGAGTTTTAATAACCACCCTTACAAAAAAAATGGCTGAAGCATTGAGTGAGTATATGTTTGAGGCAGGGTTGAAAGTAAGATATATTCATTCTGATGTAGATACACTTGAGCGTATAGAAATAATAAGAGATTTACGCCTAGGTTTGTTTGATGCATTAATTGGGATAAACCTCTTAAGAGAAGGCCTAGATATACCCGAATGCGCTCTTGTAGCAATTCTTGACGCTGATAAAGAGGGGTTTCTTAGATCAAAAACATCGTTAATACAAACTATAGGAAGAGCAGCAAGACATGTTGAAGGCCGAGTAATATTGTATGCAGATAGTATTACCGGGTCAATGCAATACGCAATTGACGAGACAAATAGAAGAAGAGAAAAACAAATTAGTTATAACAAAAAATATAACATAATTCCTAAATCTGTAATTAGTAAAATATCTGATATATTAGCAGAATTAAACGACAACAATGAAGATAAAAAAAGTAAGAGTTCCCAAAAAATTGGAAAGACTATTAAACAATCTATAGACGAACTTCAATCAGAAATGGAAAATGCTGCAAGTAACCTAGAGTTTGAAGAAGCTGCAAAAATTAGGGATGAAATTAAAAAACTACAACAGAGAGAGTTAGGTTTAATGGTGGCGCCAAACGAAAATTATAAAAGTAAGTTTAAAAAAAAATAAATTTATTATAATTTTTGAGTTTTATTAAAATAGAAACAATGATTAAAAACAAAAACATATCACTTAATAACGGAATAGAAGTAATAAAAAGTGAATTAATTACGATTCCAAGTAAACCAGGCATTTACCAAATGATTGGTGAGAATGAAGAATATCTTTATATTGGAAAAGCAAAAAACCTTAAAAACAGAGTGACTTTTTATACTAAACCTAAAAGATTGAATTCTAGATTAACCTTTATGGTATCTAACACAAAACGAATGGAAATTATTATCACATCGTCTGAGATGGAAGCTTTATTATTAGAGTCAAACCTAATTAAAAAATTTGAGCCTACATATAATATATTACTAAAAGATGATAAAAGTTTTAGTTCTATACTTTTTAATTTATCTCATCCATTTCCTCAACTATCTGCACATCGTGGAACAAGAAGTATTAAAGGAGAATATTTTGGCCCATTTGTATCTAAAAGAACTATTTACAAGACAATAGAGACACTTCAAAAAGCATTTTTATTAAGAACCTGCAATGACAATATGTTTAAGTCAAGAACAAGGCCATGTTTACAATTTCAAATAAAAAGATGCAGTGCGCCATGTGTTAATTTAATTTCTAAAGAGTCTTACGATCAAAGTTTATACCAAGCTAGAAATTTTCTTTTAGGAAAATCAAAAGAAATTAAGGAAAACCTAATTAATAAAATGTATGAAGCGTCTAATGATCAAAATTTTGAAGCGGCAGCTATTTATAGAAACAGGGTTAAAGCATTAACAGAAGTTACAGCAAATCAAAATATCAATGTTCCTAATATAAATGATGCTGACTTTCTTGTTTTAAAAAAAATTGAAAATAAAGTTGTTATACAAATGAATATTATTAGAAACGGATCAAGTTATGGTTCTAAAGCTTATTTTCCCAACGTCGGGAAAAATGCAGTTGATGTAAATGACAACGAAATTATGCAAGCATTTATATGTCAATTTTATGATAAGAATGTCCCTGCAACAAATATTTTAGTCAATAAAAATCCAAAAGATAAAACATTGATTGAAGAATTATTAAGTAAAAAACATAATGTTAAGGTTAAAATAGATTTACCCCAAAGAGGTAAAAAGTTAGAAATCATAAACT
>Ga0208950_1000372_pt1 | contig 23548 bp, 20 predicted proteins | sample AOAMet_54_BLW_10_2_FD_188234 | JGI IMG/M metagenome (GOLD analysis project Ga0208950, IMG submission 188234) | Ammonia-oxidizing marine microbial communities from Monterey Bay, California, USA - CAN11_54_BLW_10 (SPAdes) | ecosystem: Environmental > Aquatic > Marine > Intertidal zone | place...
TTTTTAAAGTTATCTACAACAACTCCAGAAATATTACCTTTTTGAGAAAATACTTTAATATTAAATAGGGATATTATTATTAGGGCTTTAATTTTCATAAGGTAGTATCCATGATTTATTTAAAAACCCTCTTTTTTGTTTACTTAGATTTGTTTTTTCATCAATATATGATCGACTTCCTTTATTAAACAAAGAAACTTTAATGACAGCTGTAACTTTAGGCGGGTTTCCAAATTTTATGATTTCTCCATTTGAAGTACTAATTGTTGAATCTTTATATACACTACTGATGTGTTGAGCATATTGAATAATCATATCTGGCTGTGTTGACATCATTTTCTCTTGCTGAGGAGACAGGAAATTTTCATTTTCAATAAGTTTTTTTCTGTCTTTCATTGTTTCATGTATATAGAATTGAGCATATCCCACTTTCTCAATTAACATAACTCTCCAACTAAATCTATAGCCTTGCTCAGTCCAAAATAATTTTCCTGGATAGAGCAAATATCTAAAAGGAAGTAGTAATTGCAATACAAAAAAAGAAATAAATAGAATCCTAAATAATGGTTTGATAGAATTATTTGATGTGCATGTATTTTTTTCTAATTCTCTATTGTTTTTTAAAGTGAAAATGGAAATAAATGAAATTATTTTAATGTGAAAATTTTCAGAGAAGAATATTAAAGTACTTCCTATCATCACCAATGGGAAAACACCAATTGGAAACATTAAAGAAGTCATAATATGAAAAATAACAACTAGTATATACCCATAGATTCTCCATCTTTTAGATATTAGAACAAATACTATGAATATATCGAAAATTGCACCACCCCAACTAAATAAATAAGCCGTAATATCATTTAAAAGTAAACTTCCAATTATTGGAAAATCTGATTGATGTTTTAACCAATTTATTAATGGCTGAGCTTCAATAAGCCAATGATAATTTAGTTTTGAAACACCCGCAAAAAAGTATACAATTCCTATTTGAAGCTTAATTATATTTACACACCAAGATTTAATAAATCTTTTTTTTTTACAAATACCAAAATAAGAGTCTAATGAAAAATATCGATGAGCTGGTAAAAAAATAAGAATAAAACTAATTAGGCTAATGAAGTAGTAATGGTTTAGGTAATATGTTTTATCCAAAAGTTCAACATAGGTAAATGCTAAAAAATATAAAGTAATACTTATTCGATAAAAAAATCCAAAAGTTATTAAGACGGTACAAGCTACAAGCAATCCGAATATAATATACATTCCTTGATCTTGGAAAGGTTTTATCCAATCAAAACCATAGTAAGTAAAATGATATTTTGGATCTATATAAAACTCTTTAATCCATCCCTTTTTAATAAATCTAATGGTGCTGGACAACATCATTAAACCAAATATTATTCTAAAAACAACAAGGGGGGCTATATTAATATTTCTATTGAATATTTTTTTTAACCCAGGGCTAATCGCCATCATTATCTGCATAAGTGATTAAAACACCTAACGCTGAGGTTAAATCTACTTTTAAAAGTGGAACCAACTGTTGAAGTTTTTCATACGCATTGTCAACTTGTGTTTTGTTAGTTTGTATTTCCGTACTTAATGGGTCATTAAGTCCATTAATAGCTGTTAATATATGATCAATTTGATTATTTATTTTAGTAGATAAATTTATCCCACTATGTTGTGCTCCTACAAAGTTTAAATAGTCATCAAATCCAGTTAAATTTTCGTCAGTATCAAAATTATAACCATTTATTAGTTTTTTTAATGACTCTATACCCTTTATAGCAAATGGGAGTGATTTTCCATAAAAGTAACATTCGACTAGGTGTGGATCGACATCTTGAGTAAATTGATCAAAAACATTTAATGGAAGACCAAACTTCCCTCTTCTTATATAATATTCAAAGTGTTTATTAAAGGAGTTTACAATTATGCTAATTGACGTTCCGGTAGCAACACTTTCATAGTCGTTAATAAAATCTTGCTTTTCGTTATTCCACTTATTTTCTATGCTGTAACATATTTCAGAAAGATTATTGACTATTTGAATTAAGTATTGTGTTGCAAAACTATTATTCAAAAAATAATTTATAGTTTCTTGAGAAGTTTTACTAAATAATAAATAGTCTAGAGCTTGAAACCCTTCTTCATCATTATTTCCGGGAGCGAACTCATTAATTATATTATCAATTACTGTGTTTGTGTCAATAGGATATATGTTGGTATATTCAATCTGGTCAGTTGTAATAAATTTAGATGGTCCTAAAATACATATTCCATGCCAGTTTAATAAAGACGTTTTCCAAGAATTTTTTAATATCTCTAAATTAATTAATGTTGGCTCAGCGTTAAAATCATTTGTTGACGTAACTAATTGGTCAATGCTGTTTTTATATAAACTTAATGATGGTGTAATAAAATTATCGCTCAGATTTAATAATAGTGATTGTTTGTTAAAACTTCCATATTCACATGTTGATGCTTCATTTCTTTTTACACTTGAATCATAATTAAGTGCAGTAGGGTCTGAGCACCCTTTTTTACATCCTGTAGAACCGAAAAAAATCAATACAAAAATTGAATTGACTAATAGTTTAAATTTAATGTGGAAAATTTTTGACATTGGGTTAAGTTGTAAAACTTCTGTAGGACAATTGCCCACAGAAGTTAATTAATAAATATTTAGATATTAAAATTATTGAAATGATGATGGGTTAGTAATACCTGCAAGCGCAGCAATTGCTGCAATATCAGCTTCAATTGCAGTTTCGTTTGCAGTGTATCCTTCAAAATCGAGATCAATTGCATCAAGCATTCCAGCTATGCTAGATTCCCAAACACCTCCGTTAAGTGTATGTAAACCAAACATAAATGCATATGCTTCAGACATTGAATGATTTATAGAATTTTGTGAAGCACCACCATCTACTTGTGTTTGAGTGTCATAAAGGTAGTGTATAGCCATTCCAGCTGCCATTTTGTAAACTTCATTTTTAATGATATCTCTTTGTGCTAAAACATCAGCATGATAATCAAGTCCATTACCACCAGCTAGTCTACTAGCTGTTATTGCAGCTCTTCCAGTTCTAAATGCAGTTGCAATATTTTCTCCAATATCGCCCATATAAGATTTGTTAGTGTATTTACCCCAAAACCTATTAGTACCACTTATAGGGTAATCAATAGCATCAGTAAAGTATCCGTATCCTTCGTCCCAGTGATGCTCCATAAGTGTATAAAATTTACCAGCGGCTGGAGTTAAATTATTTACTCCTGTTCCAATTTTGGTATCAGTTAAATAATTTTCTGTAATTTGAAAAGCAAAACAAGCACCCATTAAACCTTTTTCAATTAACTGAGTCCATTCTTTTCCACTAGAATCTTGAAAGTACCCGGTATTAGTATTCATACTAGAAGCATTGGCTGCTTGAGTCATCCAATCTTTAAATTTTTGTTGAATAGTTGGCGATCCTGCAGTTTTAGATTCTAAATCTTTAGTTGGTTGATTATTCATATCAAAAGGACTTTCAGAATAATATGTAGTATCCCAAGTATAACTATCGTTGGAGTACATATTATGTAATCTTAATTCATCTAATTGTGCATTTGTTCCAGAAGCACCAGTACCATTAGCAGTTTTAAGGTAATTAACAATAGTGGAAAGCATATCCATTCTATCCGTTTGTCCACCATAAGAAACTGTACTACTATCATTTGCATCTGTAAATGCATAAGTAGATGGAACAGTGTAATTAGCATACTCACAATTTTCATTTTTTTCTGCTTTAGAATCATAATTTAAAGCCAAAGGATCAGTACATCCTTTCTTTTTACAACTCATTACTGTCGCAACAAGAGCAAAAAATAATAAGAGTTTAAAATTGAGTTTATTCATTTTTCAAGATTTAAAATTTTTAATATTTTATTAATTTTGAGCAAAAATAGTGTAAGATTATGCTTTCAACAATACCTTTTTTATGGTATTTTAGAATGATTCTAAATAGTAATTTAAATTAACACCAATATTTAGGTGATTTATAAAAAAATAGGATTTGGTTACTTGTTTTTTAAAGCATTCAAAATTAAATCAGAATTTGATTTTAGTTCTGTTATACTTTTTAGTATTTTTTCATTTTTGACATCTTTAAAAATATCCTCAATTGCACATTGTTTAATTATTTTACCATTGTCCATAAAAATAATTTCATCAGCAATATCTAAGGCATCTAGAATGTCGTGAGTAATGAAAATTGATGATGTTCCAATATCTTTAATTATGTTTCTAACATCTTTTCGTAATTTTGACTTTAATTCAGTATCTAAATTACTAAAGGGTTCATCAAGTAGTAACAGGGAAGGATCTAGGGCCAATGATCTAGCTAATGATACTCTTTGTTGTTGTCCCCCACTTAGTTCATGTGGATATCTATTAAGGAAATTTTCCATTCTAATAATCTTTAATAATTCCTCTACTTTTTTATTCTTACTTTTAACAAGCCCAAACTCTATATTTTCTTTAACAGTCATATGAGGAAATAGTGAAAAGTCTTGGAAAACAAGTCCAACATTTCTGTCTTTAGGAGCTACAATAAATTTATCATTGCTCACTATTTTTTCTTCAACTTTAATTGAACCTTTTTCTGGTCTTTCTAATCCAGCAATAAGTCTAAATAATGTTGACTTACCACTTCCACTTTCACCAACAATCGCACAAATATTTCCAGACTCAATACTAAAACTACAATCGGAAACAACTTCTAGTTTAGATTCATAAGACTTAGATAAATTTTCAATTTCTAATATTTTCATAATTAGCTTATTTATGATTTATTTAATTTGAAACGATAATTTACAACAGATATCATACTCCCAATAATAAATATCAAAAGTAATGCTGGTAATGCAGCTTCAGCTACCCTTTCATCTTCTGCATATTCATAGGCTTTAATAGCCAACGTGCTTAAATTATATGGTTTTAGAATTAGTGTTAATGGTAATTCTTTAATAACATCAATAAATACTAAAATAAATGAAGTTAAAAGTGCATTTTTTATTAAAGAAAAATCAATTTTAAAAAACGTTTTAATTTTTCCAAAGCCAAGTAGGTTTGAAGATTCTGAAAGTGATTTACTAAGTTTTAAAGTATTTGATTCAATAGAATTAAATGCTACGGCAATAAATCTAAATACATACGCATAAATCAAAATTAATATGCTGTTATATATAATATACCCAATTTTAATATTGTGGTAGGTACTAAAATATTCTGTAATAGAATGGCTACTTTTTATAACTCCAATTCCAATAATTGCTCCTGGAATAACATAACCTAAGGTGGCCAATTTTGAAATAACATTTAATTGCTTTAAATAATTCCATTTTGAAAGATATATTAATGAAGTAGCTAAAAAAACTATAATTATTGAACTTGATATCCCTAAAAAAAGAGTTTGTATTCCAATATTTAATAAGTCACAATTAAACATGGATTCAAAAGTTTGTATTCCCCAAATAATAAGTTGTAAAAAGGGAAATAAAAATCCAAATAAAATAGGAACAAAAACAATAGTTAAGAAAATTATTTTTTTTAAACCTATTAAATCTTTCCTATAAATTTCATCTTGATCATTTGAATTATAAGTTTTAAGATTATAAGATCTTCTGCCCCTAAGCCATTTTACGATTAAAACTAAAAAAAACACTAAAACAACTAATATTGCAGACAAATATATTGATGATTGAAGATCTTCAAGAGCTGTCCATGTTCTAAAGATTCCTGTTGTAAATGTGTTTATTCCATAATATTTAGCAGCTCCATAATCGTTTAGAACTTCCATAAATACCAGGAAAAGTCCACCAATTATTGCTGGAGAGGCAAGAGGAAGTGCAATTTTAAAAAAGTATTTATTTTTCGAAGCACCAAGTAGTGAAGCAGTATCTTTAAGTCGAATTGGGTAGCTTTCAAATATTAATCTCGTACTAGCATATACATATGGGTAAAGAGAAAAACTTAAAACCCAAACCAAGCCGTAAATATTCATCATTTCAATATTATCAATGCTATTGAAGCCTAAATAATTTATAAATTTTATAAAACTCCCTCCATATCCAAATAACCCAACATAAGAATAGGCAACAATGTAAGAAGGTATTGCAAGGGGCATAAAAAGTAACCATTCAACAATTTTTCTTCCTTTAAATTTATATCTAGATACAACCCAAGCAGAAGAAGTCCCAATTACAAAGCATATTATTCCTGAGCCTAATAAAAGAATTAACGAGTTTTGGATATAATCAATAAGAAAGTAAGATGTAATATGTTCCCACATTTCACCAGTTCCTTTAAATAAACTAATTAAAATAGTAAATACAGGAATTGCTAATAGTAGACTAATAATAACAATAAGAAGTGATGATTTATTAAAATCTCTTTTAAGATGTTTTATTTTTAAAACCATTTATCGGTTCTTATTTTTTTACCTATAGCCATTTTACTTCATCAAATATAATTACAGCTTCTTTATTAAGCTCTCCTAGCTTAGTTAAAGATAATTTGTCTTCTTTAAATTCTCCCCACGATTTTAATAAATCAGAAGTAATAGCTTCGGGGTTTACAGGGTATTCATAGTTTGCTTTAGCAAAAACTTCTTGAACCTTTTTTGTAACTAAAAACTCTATAAACTTAACAGCATTATCTTTATTAAGAGAGTGTTTTGCGACTCCAATCCCGCTTATATTTATATGAGTTCCTCTATCATTTTGGTTTGGAAAAAAAACACCAACCGATTCTCCTGCAGCAATTTCACTAGAATCTTTAGAATTTAAAAGTTTTCCTAGATAATATGTATTAATAATTCCAATTTCACCTTCTCCGGCTAATATTGCCTTGACTTGATCCCTGTCATTTCCTTTTGGAGATCTAGCAAAATTTTTAACTATTCCATCAGCCCATATCTTTGCAGAATCTTTCCCATTATTTGAAATAATAGACGCCATTAAAGATTGGTTGTAAATATTATTTGAAGAACGTATCAGTAATTTGTTTCTCCACTTTTCATTTATTAAATCTTCATATGTGGTTAATTCTTCTGGATTTACTTTCTCTTTACTATAAACAATCACCCTTGCTCTTTTAGTTAGTCCATACCAATAGTTTTCAGAATCTTTAAGATGTTGAGGAACTACTTTAGATAATAATTCCGAATTAGCAGCCTGAAGTAAGTTTTTATTTTTAGCACGAACTAAACGACCTGCATCAACTGTTATTAATAAATCAGCAGGGGATTGATCTGCTTCCAATTCCATTTTTTGAATAAGCTCATCAGCATTTGCTTTTACTACATTAATTTTAATTCCAGTCTGTTCTTCAAATTTTTTAAATATCATTTTATCAGAATCGTAGTGACGATGTGTATAAAGAGTTAGTGATTCTGATTTTTTATTTTCATCTTCAGCTTTATTATTAATATTCTTATCATTTCTACAAGATGTAATTATTAAAAATGAAAGTAAAATGGTACATATTCTAATCATGAATTTTATTTTATTTGCAAATATATTTATTTAGAATAAATCTAAATAAGGTTTTAAGATTTTTTGTAGAATCTAATATATTTTTTACTTATTAATTTTTAGAATTGTTAAAACCCAACCTAAAATTATGAAACTTCCTCCAAGAGGAGTAACAGGAATCATTAAAGTTTTAAGCCAATGTTCAGAACTCAAAAAAACATTAGTTAACGAAATAGCATATAAAGAAAAAGAGAAAAAAATGATCCCAAGTATTAAAAAGTAGAAAGGAGAATTTGTTTTTTTTATGAAATTATTTTTTCTTAAAATCAGTAAAATCATTATTCCTAATGAATTTATTATTTGGTAAAATATTCCTTTATTCCATATATCCATTTCATAATTTGAAAATAAATCTTTCAAAGCATGAGCACCAAAAGCGCCAAATAGTATGCCAATAGCAACTCCTAAAATTGATATTGATAAAAATAACCGATCTGATTTCATATATTGTGAACAAATATAAATGCTATTTTTAGAAATTTAGAATTAGTTTTATTTAGAAAGTAATTTTACTAATATATTTTTAATATGAAAAAAATTCTTGTAATTGGAGCTGGAAGGTCTTCAACTTCACTTATAAAATACTTGTTAGATAATTCAACTCAAGAGGATTGGTTATTAACTGTTGTGGATTTTAATATTGAATTAGCTCAAAAAAAGATAAATAATCACCCACAAGGTTCTTACTTTAAATTAGATGCAAATGATGATATTGAAAGAAGAAAATTTATTTCTAAATCCAATGTTGTTATATCTATGCTACCTGCAAATATGCACTATAAAGTATTGAAAGATGCTATAGATTGTGGTGTTCATGTCATTACACCAAGTTATATTACTGAAGAAATTAAATCTTTAAATCAAAGTGCCTTAGAAAACAAAGTTTTAGTTTTAAATGAATTAGGACTTGACCCAGGTATCGATCATATGTCTGCAAAGAAAATGATTGATCAAGTTGAGTTAAATGGTGGTAAAATCATAGGTTTTGAATCCTTTACTGGTGGATTAGTAGCGCCAGAAAGTGATGATAATCCTTGGAATTATAAGTTTACATGGAATCCAAGAAATGTTGTACTGGCTGGTCAAGGTGGTGCAGCAAAATTTATTAAGGATGGAAAATATAAATATATTCCATATCATAAGCTATTTAGAAGAACTCAAATCATAAATATTGAAGGTTTTGGAAAGTTTGAAGGGTATCCTAATAGAGATTCTTTAAAGTATAGATCTATATATGATTTAAAAAATATTTCCACAATGTATAGAGGGACTTTAAGAAGGATTGGGTTTTGTAGAGCATGGAATATATTCGTTCAATTAGGAGCTACTGACGATTCTTACATTATAGAAGGATCAGAAAATATGACCAACAGAGATTTTATAAATTCTTTTTTAAAGTTTAATCCTGCAGATTCGGTAGAATTAAAATTACGTCATTATTTAAGAATTGAGGAAGATGATTATATGTGGGAAAAACTAGTGTGGTTAGGTATTTTTGAGGATAAGAAAATTGGATTAAAAGATGCTTCTCCTGCACAAATTTTACAAAAAATATTAAATGAAAAATGGTCTTTGAAAAGTTCTGATAAAGATATGATTGTAATGTGGCATAAAGTCAGTTATGAAATTAAAGGATTAGCTAATGAATTAACTTCTCATATGGCTTACATCGGTAAAGATTCTAAATATACAGCTATGAGTGATACTGTAGGTTTGCCGCTGGGCATTGCAACTAAAATGTTGCTAAATGGAAGCATTAAAAAAAGAGGAGTTTTAATGCCAATTGATAAAGAAATTTATGAGCCAGTTTTATCTGAGCTTAAGGAATATGGAATAGATTTTATTGAACAACATTGTGAACTTAAAATTAAATAAAGTGTTTATAATAATGTTAATTAACCATTAAACATTGTGATAAATAACTATATTAATACATTAATTTCATAAAAAATTAAAGAAATGGACTTTAAAGCTGTAAGTTTTAATCGAGAGAAAAGTACTTTTGTTAAAACTCTAAAAAAAAGAGTGGATAACTATTTTAAAGAAAATAAAATATCTAAACATGCCAATTTTAACATGGTTTTAAAAACAGTTCTTCTTGTTTTATTTTATTTTGGGTCTTATTCGATTTTATACTTTTTTAACGCATCATACTATTCTCTTCTATTGTGGCTTGTTATGGGCTTTGGAATGGCGGGTATCGGCATGTCTGTAATGCATGATGCGAACCATGGCGCCTATTCTAAAAATAAAAAAGTCAACAGCTTCTTTGGTTTTTTTATTACATTTTTAGGTGGAAGTTATATTAACTGGAAAATTCAACACAACGTTTTACACCATACTTACACTAACATATCTTCAATGGATGAAGATTTGGATTCTGGAGTTTTATTTAGATTTTCACCAGAACAAAAGCTTAAAAAACACCATAGATTCCAGCATATTTATGCATGGTTTTTATACGGTTTAATGACAGTTCAGTGGTCAATAGATAAGGATTTTTTACAATTGATTAGGTATCATAAAAATGGCCTACTTAAAACCCAACAAAAAAACTTTAAGAATCAAATGTTACTCTTAATTATTTATAAATTAATTTATTATTCCTATGCTTTGATCCTTCCTTTGATTCTATTTGATAAATGGTGGCTAGTTTTAATTGGATATTTTATTATGCACTACACTGCTGGTTTAATATTATCAGTTGTTTTTCAATGTGCTCATGTAATGGAGCCTAATGAGTTTAATTCACCCAATGAAAAAAGAACAGTAGATAAAAATTGGTTTATACACCAATTAAATACTACTTGTAATTTTGCTATGAATTCTAGAATTCTTTCTTGGTTTATAGGTGGTTTAAATTTTCAAATAGAACATCATTTGTTTCCAAATATTTGTCACATTCACTATAAAAAATTAAGTAAAATTGTTCAATCAACTGCACAAGAATTCAATGTCCCTTACAAATCATATAAAAACATGTTTTCTGCAGTATATAGTCATTATAAGTTTCTTAAACACTTAGGTTCTTATAAAGTTGCATAAACCTTCAACAAAAAAAAAGTAACGAGTTAAACATCTTTATTTACAAAAAAAAAAAGATCGATTCATCACAAAACATAAAATTTGACACTTCCAAACCTGAGTTTGTAAAAGTTCTCAGAAAAAGAGTAAACACTTATTTTAAGGATAATAATATTTCTAAAAATAATAATGCTAACATGATATTTAAAACTTTTTTCATGTTATCTATTTACATTGCTCCATATATTCTTATTCTAACTCTTAATCTTTCTACACCAATTGTCTTAATTCTTTGGGCTCTTATAGGTTTTGGAATGGCAGGAGTTGGTATGTCTGTTATGCACGATGGAAATCATAATGCCTATTCGAAAAACATGACTATTAACAAATTGATAGGATATTTCTTAAATATTGTTGGTGGTTATGATTTAAACTGGAGGATACAACATAACATTCTTCATCATACTTACACCAATATTATAGGTATGGATGAAGATGTTGATGCTGGAGTAGTTTTAAGGTTTTCGGATGAGCAAGATAAAAAATCACATCATAGGTTTCAGCATTTATACGCTTGGTTTTTATATGGACTATTAACCATTTCCTGGTTAGTTAGTAAGGATATTATTCAATTGATTAAATATAATAAAAAGGGTTTACTAAAAACTCAAGGAATATCTTTTCCAAAAGCTTTAATTTCATTGATTTTTTGGAAATCGATTTACGTGTTTTTTATTTTAATTCTTCCAACGTTGGTTACTAAAAATTTTGGTGTTAATATAGCTGGATTTTTTATTATGGAATTTATTGCTGGTTTTTTCTTAACAACTGTATTTTTATGTGCACATATTGTTGATCAGACTGACTTTCCGCTTCCTAATAATGATGGCATTGTTGAGAAAAATTGGTACATTCATCAATTAGAAACTACAGCCAATTTTTCAAATTCAAAATCTTTTTTTTCTTGGTTCATTGGAGGTTTAAATTATCAAATTGAGCATCATCTTTTTCCTAATATTTGTCATGTTCATTATCACGAAATTTCAAAAATAGTTAAAGAAACAGCCAAAGAATATAATTTACCTTACCATTCAAATAATACTTTTATTAGTGCTTTAAGGCATCATTTCAATCATCTTAAATTAATGGGCAGAGCTTAATATTTAATTTTTATTTTTTTTATAGAGCTATTATATTCTTCTACTAATTTTCCTTTCTCCTTAAAGTCTTGCCCTCTTTTAATTCCTTTAGTATAAGTATTCTTAACACTTCGTATATCTGTACTGTAAATTATAGTATTTAATAAGTTTTTATCATCTGAGTTAGAAATTAAAGGTTGTTGATGGTTAATGTCTAAAAAGTCTAAAGGTTGACTAATTTCAAAATAATTATTTCTAATATTTCCCATTGCTTTTTGTCCATTTTTATAAACAGCATTTAATGCTATTTCCCCAGAATTTTCGGATTCAGAATTTTTAAACGTATTTCTATTATTGGTTTTTAATCTATTGCTATAATCTAGTAATCTTATCTCTTCAAAAGGGGATAACCCAACATTACTATCGCTTCCAATACACCAATTGCCTTCTTTCTTTTGAAATAAATCATAATTAAAAATTCCATCTGCTAGATTCCCTTCAGTAATTGGACATAGTATCACATTAGATTTATTAGAGGTTACTAAATTTGTTTCTATTTCTGTTAAATGAGTAGCATGTACAAGATGATGATTTTCTCCAATTTTAAAATTGTTATAAAGCCATTCAACAGGTCTTTGTCCTAAATACTTGGTAGATTCTTCAACCTCCTTAAGTTGCTCTGCAATGTGTAAATGAAATGGATATTTATTTCCATTATATTTATTTATTTCCTCCAACATTTTTTTATTAACAGCTCTTATAGAATGAGCTCCAATACCTGTCTTACTTCCATACTTTAGAGCAGTTTCTACAGTTTTTTCAAATAAACTAAGGTATTCATCTGTATTTTGGCTTATGAATCTTTTTTGTTTATTTTCATATTTCTTGTTGAATCCCCCTTTATTATAGAAAATTGGAACAATAGTAATATTAATTCCTACTTCTTGAGCTGCAATTAAAAGTCTTTCTCCCAATTCACAAACATTAGAATACTTATTTCCATCTTTATCATGGTGTAGATAATGAAATTCTGCTACACTAGTGTAACCATTATTTAACATTTCACTATATAGCATAGTAGCAATTGCTTGTAAACTGTCAGGGTCTATATTTAGAGCTAAATTGTACATTTCATTTCTCCATGTCCAAAAGTTAGAGGATCGATTTTCAGAATGGTTTTCAGTTAATCCAGCCATCGCGTATTGAAAGGCATGTGAATGGGCATTTGGAATTCCGGGAATAGCTAATGGTATGTTAATTTGGTAGTCATTTCCATTATAGTATTCAATTATTTCTGAAATTAAACCTTCTTTATCAATGGAAATTCTCACCTTATTTTTCCAACCATCTTTTTGTAATATTTTTTGAAAATAAAATTTAGTCATTATAATTTTTCAATTAATTTTTCGAACGTTGATTCAATTATACTTTTAATGTTCAATGCTTTTTTCTCATCATATTTTTTTTCATTTTCTGACATATATAAATCTTTAGACATTTCTAGTTGAATTGAATTTACTCCATTCTCTGGATTTCCAAGAGACCTTGTTATATAACCTCCTTTAAATGGGGTGTTTAAATTAACCTGATATTTAGATTTCTGTAAGTTTTGTAAGGTAATTTGAGTTATGCTTTTATTGCACGACTGATTGTCATTGTTTCCTATTATTAAATCTGGAAATTTATTTTCATTTATTTTTGGAACATATCTTTTGATAGAATGCCCATCCCAAATAATTACTACAGGATATTCTTTTAAAAAATCAGTAATTAAATTCTTCAAATAGTTATGATAAGGTGTGAAGTAGGTATTAATTCTAGAACTAATTTCTGGTTTAGTTAAATTATAATTTTCATTATAAATACCATCACCATTAAAGTTAGTAGTGCTGCAAATTGATGTAATTATTCTTCCATCATCATAAAGAGGGGTATTTTTAGGATCTCTATTTAAGTCAATTACCCATCTGTGATAATTTGCAACTACTGTAGTGACTCCTAATTTAGGGGCAAAATCATAAAGTTTATCCAAAAACCAATCTGTATCGTCCATTTCATTAATTTGATTTTTATTGAAAAAATCTATTTTGTCTTTAGGAATCTTTGTGCCACTATGTGGAATACTTAGTATAAATGGAACTTTACTAGCGGTAGGTTTTAAAACATTAAAAACACTCATATTATTTAAAGGAATTTAAATTTTTAACAAACATTCGAAATATATACTACAATATTCACATTTCAAAAACTTAAATTAATATATATTTATCAAAAATTTTTTATATGTATAAATCTGATGTTGTAGCGGCCGATGCTTTTTTAGAGAAATTCAAAATTTTAAAAGCAGAAATTTCTAAAATAATAGTAGGGCAGGATGATGTTATTGACCAAATATTAATAAGTGTTTTTTCTAAAGGACATGCTTTACTTGTTGGAGTTCCCGGATTAGCTAAAACTTTAATGATAAATACCATCGCAGAATGTATGGGTCTTTCTTTTAACAGAATTCAATTTACACCAGATCTAATGCCATCTGATATTATTGGAGCTGAAATATTAGATGAGTCTAGAAATTTTAAATTTCTAAAAGGTCCAGTTTTTTCAAATATTGTTTTGGCGGATGAAATTAATAGAACTCCTCCTAAAACTCAAGCGGCATTGTTAGAGGCAATGCAAGAAAGAAGTGTTACTGTAGCGGGTAACAACTACAAATTGGACAGTCCTTTCTTTGTTTTGGCTACTCAGAACCCCATAGAACAGGAGGGGACATACCCACTTCCAGAAGCACAATTAGATAGGTTTATGTTTAATATTTTAGTTGAGTATCCAACTTTTGAAGAAGAATTATTAATTATTGAAGGAACTACTGGTTCAGTTTCAAAAAGTGTTCAAAAAGTTATATCTGCAGAAGAAATAATTTATTTTCAAGAGCTAGTAAGAAAAACACCAATAGCTAAGAATGTAGTAGAATACGCAGTTAAATTAGCAGTTCAAACTAGGCCTAATGAGTCTATGGCTACAGATCATATTAAGAAATATATTTCTTGGGGAGCAGGACCGAGATCTTCTCAGTTTTTAGTTTTAGGTGCAAAATGTCATGCGTTATTAAACGGTAAATATTCTCCTGACATTGAGGACGTTAAGGCTGTAGCTAAGCCAATTTTAAGACATAGAATTGTTAAAAATTATGTTGCTGAAGCTGACGGAATGAGTATTGATTCAATTATTGACAGCTTACTTTAGTTCTACCAATCAAAAAGATAGTTTACAACTCTTCCCATCCATGGATTAGATTTACTTTTTTTTATTAACTCATCTTTTAATTCTTGTTCTGTATAAAAGTTTTTGATTTTTATATCAGAAGTGATTTCATCTATATTTTGAAATTTCTCTTCAATAATTTTAGCGAAATAAACTACTCCGCCATCCTCAGTAGCTAATCCTAAAATTGTACCTGGCAATCCATTAAATGTTTCTGGTCCAGTAGATGGGATTAATTGATCGGTGTACCAAGCATAAATTTTTGTACTGTCATTTTTCATCCAAATTGCTCTACGACAACTGTATCCTGCAATATTTCTTTTTCTTTCAGTTATTTTCCATTTTCTTAAAACAAGATTGTCTTTTACAACTTTACTTTCACCAAAAAGATTGTAAATAGATACTCTTTCAATATTTTGAAAATCTTGAATTACAGTGTTTTTTGAAGTAGCCCAATCTGCTTTCGAGGGCACAGCAGATTCAATTGGTAGAAAAACAGATTTTTTTGGTGAAAAATGTAAGTTAAACCTGTCAATTTTCACTTTTTCTCCTCGTAACCATCTTTGAGATTCAGGGGAATCATATTTTTTAAGAAGATTTGTTTTTCTTTCAAATAGTATAACTCCATGTGTTATCTGTCCGTTAATTATTAAAAAATTAATTAAAAGAATAAAACTTAAAGTAATCTTAATGAAATGATTCATTTTGGGTTTTAATTTTTTTGTTATTAAATTTATAAGTAAGTCTAGCTAAAAAATATCTAGATATAATAGTGGTTCTATTGTCTATAATTAAATTATTCTGTACTATTCTTTGAGCTATTATATTTTGGTTAAGTATATCGTTTCCTTCGATTGATAATACGATATTCTCTCTTTTAGTAAATCTTTTTTCCAAAGAGAGGTTAATTATTAAAAAGTTTATGTTGTATCCATCAGATCTTTGTGTATTGATTGTATAGCCTGATTCACTAGATAAAGTCATTTTCCAAGGCAATTCGATTTCTGTGTCTAAAAAGTAGTATTGTGTCACAAAAGGTTGACTAACTATATTTAGGCTGTTAGAAGGCCTTGAAAATGATATTTCAGCTCCAATTTCTATAAATAAAGAATCCGTTTCCCATTCTAATGTTAATTCGTTGGATTGAGATAGGGTAGTTGTTTCATTTTTAAACCTGTCAACTACACTATTAGTAACATTATAACTAGAGAAATTTCTGATATTTAATCCCAAAGATGAATTTCCTAATGGTACTTTTCCTCCTAAATTAAAGCTACTGAATTGATTCGTAGAAGATTTAATATTTATTGTTTTAGAAATTTTTCTTCCATAATTATCAAATGAAACTTCATTAGAAAATGGATTTGAAACTATTCTATGATCAATACTTGACCATATGTAGCTTCCGGACAAACCTTTCCAATGGTTATATCCTAATGAGAGTTTATGAGAATAATCCGGAATAAGATCGGGATTTCCTTCAATGATTGTATTTGGATTCGAGTTATTTTGAACTGGTTGCAACTGATTTAGCGATGGTTGTCTAGAGTTTGTTCTGTAAGAAAATCTTAGTCTTTGCGAGTTGCTGAATTTGTGTCTAAAATTTAATTGGGGTAAAATATCCCAAAAATCTAGTGGAGCTGTAAGTGGATTTTTCATTTCATCAAAACTTTTTAATTGAACATTTCTTACATACCCCCCAATTTTTAAACGGTCTTTTTTGTGTCTATACACAAAATATAATCCAGCTCTATTGGTTAATTTGAAATTCTCAAAATTATTCGAAAATAAACTATCCAAAATACTGTATTCATTATTAGTTAAATTTTTATTTGTTGTCGATCTGTTCTGATTTGCAATATTAATTTTAAAAAGATGCTCAATATCTAATCCCCATTTTTTGTTAATCGGTTCTTTAAATAAAAATTGAGATTGGTATTTTTTTGTGTTTGATATGAAATTTTGATTTTGATCTAAAGTATCTCTTAAAACATTATTTTGATTGTACTCATTATTAGTTAAGTTAAATTGATTTTCATCATTTTCAGAGTCATTAAATTTTATTGCATATTTAAGTGTTCTGCCTTTTTTTCTAAAATCTTTTTTTAATCTTATTTCTGTAGAGAAATTATAGCTTTCAGAATTGTGTTTTTGGTTGACTGTAGATTTTGAGTTGGTGTCTAAAGATTCTGTAATAAATGAATTTTGAAAATTATTATTATTTATTGTTTTTGATAGACTATAACTAGGTAGAATTTCAAGCGAAGTTGAGCTGTCCAATTTAATATTTATTTTGGCATTAACTAGGTGATCTTCGTTTGTTTGATCTGTATTATTATCTTCTTCTACATAAAAGGTGGTGTCACGAAGTAGATATTGTAAATTTCTATTTGAGTTTGTTTTTAAAGATGATTCGTTATAGGTGTAGTTAAATCCAATTTTCACTTTGTCATTTAATTTGTCAGAGAAAAAAATACCAGATTTAACAGTTTCTGGAATTCCATTATTACTAAAGCCATCAGATCCTCCATACCAACTGCCTCGGTTATTATCACTAAAAAAATCACCATTATCTGTACTTAAGCCGTATTTTTTTATGTCACCGTATCCAAAATTTGCTCTAGGAGTATTTGAGGCTAACGAAAAAACCGATAATTTAAAATCTCTATTAAATTTATTAAATAGTAATTCTCCTTCGTAAAAGTTATTAAAATCAGTACCTCCAGAAGCTCTTCCAAAATATCCCTTTTTGGCATCTTCTTTTAGTCTTAAATCCATTACTTGAATAGTTTCATCAGCAGTTTCATCAGAATCTGTATTTTCTTCCTCATATATTTCTACACTTTCAATGCTTTTTGCACCCAAATTTTTAGTGGCAATTGTTGGATCGTCCCCAAAGAATTCATCGCCATCTACCAATACTTTATTTACTTCTCTACCCTGTGAAGTGATTGAACCATTTTTATCAACCTCTATACCAGGTAACTTTTTAAGTAAATCTTCAACAACTGCATTCTCTTTTGTTTTGAAAGAATCTGCTAAAAAAACTAAGGTGTCACCTCTAAAAAATACAGGATCCTTAAATGCATATATGGTAACTTCATTCATCATCTCACTTTTTTCTGGGAGAATGGTGTTGTTTAGATTTAAAGATAATCGGTCTTTAGATGGAAAAAAGAAAATAATCTTATCATCATTTTTATAATGAGAAATAATAATTTCTACAGTATCTACAGGAGTATTAAAATAAAACCCTCCATTATCATCAGTTCTTTTAAAGTCTATCATTGTCGAGTCAGATAGTCTTACTAACATAACCACTGCATTTTTCTTTGTGGTATTGTTTAATGTGTCAATAACATTGCCAAAAATAGACATGTTTTGACTTTTAAAATTATGAGGAAATACAAGTAAAATTAAAAATATTATTTTAAATAAAATATTGTAATCCAGTGTTTTAACGTATTTCATGCGAACTATTTGTTTAATAATACATGTTTTTCTAAAACACTACCGTACGCTTCAATATCAGAGTTTATTTTTTCTATTCTCACTTCTTGAATTGTATTAATTATTTTATCCTCAAATGGTATTTTAACCTTTATGTAATTTTCAGTAAACCCAATCAAATTATTTTCTTCTTTAGACTCAAGTAATACTTTTCCTTTGTAACCTATATTTTCATTGTAAAATTTAAGCTTAAGTTTTAAACTAAGAATTCTAAGTTGTTTGCTTCGTTTCCTTCTAACATCCATTGGAACAACATCATTCATCTTAGGAGCATTGGTATTTGCTCTTTCTGAATAGGTAAATACATGTAAATAAGAAATAGGTAAAGATTTTAAATATTCTATAGTTTTATTAAATTCTTCTTCTGTTTCACCCGGAAAACCTACTATTACGTCAACTCCTATACATGCATGAGGCATTAATTTTTTTATTAATCTAATTCTAGAAGAATACAAGTCTGTATCGTATTTTCTCCTCATTTTTTTTAATAAATAATTAGATCCACTTTGAAGGGGAATATGAAAATGTGGAACAAATTTATTAGACGAGTTTACAAACTGTATAATTTCTTCGCTTAGTAAATCTGGTTCAATGGAGGAAATTCTATATCTGTAAATTCCATTTAACTGGTCTAATTCTTTAATTAATTGAAAAAAATTCTCGTTAGTTCCATATCCAAAATCTCCTAAATTTATCCCAGTTAAGACAACTTCTTTAACTTCAGATCTTCCGATTTCTTTAGCTTTTTCGATTGTTTGAGAAACACTTCCGCTTCTGCTTTTCCCTCTAGCTAATGGAATGGTACAAAACGAACAAAAATAATTACAACCATCTTGAACTTTAAAAAAGGATCTTGTTCTGTCACCTACACTATATCCAGGATAAAAAGTCTTTACATTTTTAATACTTTGATTTAGTAATACGGGCTTATTTTTTTTATTAGTATCGTCTAGATATTTTCCAATATTAAATTTTTCTTGTGCTCCAAGAACTAAATCTACCCCTTCAATTGTAGATATTTCTTCTGGTTTTAATTGAGCATAACAACCTATTACAATAATAAATGCATTTGGGTTATACTTTAGTGCCTTTCTTACAATATTTCTACATTTTTTATCAGCTTGGTCTGTAACTGAACAAGTATTAATAATATATATATCTGCGCCTAACTCAAAATCTATTTTTGCATAACCTTCTTCTTCTAAATCTCTAGAAATTGTACTAGTTTCAGAAAAGTTGAGTTTACATCCAAGAGTATAAAATGCAGCCGTTTTTGAATTCATTTAATTTATCGTAGAAATTTAATTTGTGAATTTAAGTTAATTTAAGATATCATTTGTGATATTGATACTTATATGCACTATATTTGTTTAATATTTAACAAAAATAATTAAACAAAAAAATGAAATCCTTGTTATTATCTTTCGCATTTTTTAGCTTATTAAATATGACATCACAAAATTCAGTACACGACTTTGATATTAAAACCCTAGATGGTAAAACACAATCTTTATCCGACTTTAAAGGAAAAAAAATGCTTTTTGTAAACACTGCTAGCGAATGTGGTTTTACTTCCCAGTATGAAGCATTACAAGCTGTTCATACTAAATATGGAAATGATTTAGTTGTAATTGGTTTCCCTGCCAATAACTTTGGTGGACAAGAGCCTGGTAATAACAGCGAAATTAAAATTTTTTGTGCTAAGAATTATGGTGTTACTTTTCTTATGGCCAATAAAGTTAGTGTTAAAGGCAAAGATATTGACCCACTTTTTGATTGGTTAAACCATCAAGAAAATCAATCTTTTAAAGGGGATATAATGTGGAATTTTGAAAAGTATTTAATAGATGAAAATGGTTTGCTTATAAGAAGATTTAGAAGTTCAACTAGACCAGATTCAGATAAAATACTCTCTTTATTATAACCATTATTGTGATTTCTTAACAATATCGAAGTTTCTTATTTATTATATTTATTTAAAAGATATTATGAAAGATATATCAGGTAAAAAAGTTTTAATTACTGGAGGTTCCTCTGGTATTGGAAGAGCTACTGCAAAAGAGCTAATTTCAAAAGGTGCAATAGTGTCAATTACTGGTAGAAATAAAGAAAAATTAGAAAGAGTAGCCAGTGAAATAAATGCTATACCAATTCATTTAGATGTAAGTAAGTATAATACTATTGCTGTAAAGACTTTAGATGCTTTTCATTCTATGGGAGGAATTGATGTTTTAGTAAATAATGCTGGTATTGGAGAATTTGCAAAGCTAGAAGACATTAAAATTTCACAGTTTGAAAATATTTTTGCTACCAATGTTTTTGGATTAACTATGTTAACTCAAGAAGTTGTTAAGTTTTTTAAAACACAGCAACATGGTACTATTATTAATATTGGATCTAGTGCTGCAACTAGTGGATTTCCTTCTGGTTCTGTTTACAGTTCTTCAAAATTTGCTCTAAGAGGACTAACAGAGTGCTGGAGACATGAACTAAGAAGAGATAATATTAGAGTAATTCTTGTTAATCCAAGTGAGGTTACTACAGCATTTAATGATAAAAACAGGACGGAAAGGGAAGTTCAAGACAATAAACTAAGACCTAGTGAAATCTCACACGTAATTATCTCTGCTATTCAAATGGATGATAGAGGTTTTATTCCAGAATTAAATGTTTGGGCTACCAATCCATTTTAATTTTTTCTAAAGGGTGATGATCTAAAATTGCCTGCTTTAGATAGTTTTTATCTAAATGAGTATAAACTTCTGTAGTTGTAATTGATTGATGACCTAACATTTCTTGAACTGATCTAAGGTCAGCTCCTCCCTCTACTAAATGGGTCGCAAATGAATGTCTAAGTGAATGCGGAGAAATATTTTTTTGAATTCCAGCTTTTTCAGTGAGTTTTTTAACGATTTTAAATATCATTACTCTTGAAATTTTACTTCCATTTTTATTAATAAAAACATGATCTACAAACAAATCTTTAACCTTTTGGTGAACTCGAATTTCATTTAAATAAATTTTTAAATGCTTTGATGCAATTTTACCTAATGGAACTAATCTTTCCTTATTTCCTTTTCCTATAATTCTAATAAATCCTTCTTCCCAATAAATTTCTGAAATTTTCAGTTCAATAAGCTCTGTTACTCTTAATCCGCAGCCATAAAGAACTTCAATAATTGCTAAATTTCTTTCCCCCTCTTTTTTAGATCGGTCTATTTGATTTACAAGTAATTCAATTTCCTCAATGGTAAGAAATTCGGGTAATTTTTTCCCTGTTTTAGGATTTTCTAATAGCTCAGTGGGATTTTCTTTTATAATTTTCTCAAGAATCAAAAATTTAAAAAATGACCTCATACTAGAAATTACTCTTGATTGAGATCGAGCATTTATTTTTAGATCATTTAAATAAGATAAATAGTTTTGAAAATCTTGATAATTTACTTCTTCAATCTTTTTCTTATCATCATTACCATTAAAAAAATTATTTAACTTTTTTATATCTCTACAGTAGCCATCAACAGTATTTTTAGAAAGAGATTTTTCTATTTGCAAGTAATTTTGATAACCCCTTATGTAGACATTCCATGACATATTGCTAAAATAGTTATATTAATTCTATAATTTATTTTCAAATAACAGCAGCTATAAAAATGTTTTTTCTATTTTTGCGCAACTTACGGAGAGTTGGCAGAGTGGTCGAATGCGGTAGTCTTGAAAACTATTGTGCAGCAATGTACCGGGGGTTCGAATCCCTCACTCTCCGCCATTTTTAATCAAACCTCGTTAATCGGGGTTTTTTTATTTCAAGTATTTTATGCCAGTTATAAGATTAAGAAATCATCTTTTAAATACTCATGACATTCTATAAAATTTTAAATAGGAAATTTCAAACTGTATTTTTCTTTATTTGCTTAACTTCAATTTTAGGTGTTTTGTATTATTTATTTAATAATCCATCTAAAGGTGAAAAAGCACCTGATTTTACTACTGAATTAGTTAATGGCAATAACTATTCACTTTCAAACTCTAAAGGGAATTATGTAATCCTATATTTTTGGGGATCTTGGTGTGGTCCATGCTTAAGAAATGCTCCAAAATTAGTTCAACTAGACGAAAAATATAAATCAAAAACTTTTGTCCTGGAATCCAAGCTGGATATTATCACCATAGCATTAGAAAAAAAAGGTGAAAAATGGAAAAAGGTAGTAGATAAGTTTGGTTTTAAATGGGAATACCAAATCGTTCAATACCATAACTTAGTATTAAGTTCTTCAATTGCTAATAACTATGGTGTTTTTAACATTCCCTCAATATTCTTGATTAATCCTACAGGAAATATTGTTCTTTCAAAGACTTCATTTTTAGAAATTGAACAATATTTAGATAAAATAATTTTTAAACCATAATTACTAATATTGTCTATAGCTAATTGCAACATATTTGTGTAAATTTATACTTTTACAATCATGCAAAAACCTTCTATACCCAAAGGAACTAGAGATTTTTCACCTTCTGAAATAAGAAGACGGAATTTTATATTCGACATTATAAAATCTAAGTTTGAAAAATTTGGGTTTTCACCTATAGAAACTCCGTCTATGGAGAAGCTCTCTACTCTTACTGGTAAATATGGAAGTGATGGTGATCAACTCCTTTTTAAAGTTTTGAAAAGAGGAGCGAAATTTGAGAAAGCATATTCAGAGTCTAATACTAAAACTGTTAAAGACAATGATTTTTCCGATGAAGCTTTAAGATACGATCTTACAGTACCTTTTGCAAGATACATAGTTCAGCACCAGAATGACATTGTTTTTCCATTTAAGAGATATCAAATTCAACCTGTTTGGAGGGCAGATAGACCGCAAAAGGGTAGGTATCGTGAATTTTACCAATGTGATGCAGATGTTGTGGGTTCTGAATCTTTAGTCAGTGAAGTAGAATTGGTTTCTTTAATTCGTGAAGTTTTAAATGAATTGAAGCTTGGTGACCATACAATAATGATTAATAACAGGAAAATTCTAGCATCTTTA
>Ga0208950_1000387_pt1 | contig 23243 bp, 22 predicted proteins | sample AOAMet_54_BLW_10_2_FD_188234 | JGI IMG/M metagenome (GOLD analysis project Ga0208950, IMG submission 188234) | Ammonia-oxidizing marine microbial communities from Monterey Bay, California, USA - CAN11_54_BLW_10 (SPAdes) | ecosystem: Environmental > Aquatic > Marine > Intertidal zone | place...
TCCCAGACTTGAACTGGGGACACCCTGATGTCTGCTGAGACGTTTGTTTTTACACAACTACAGTCAGGTGCTCTACCAACTGAGCTAAGCGAGGTATTCCAACGCACCAACCTCCACTACTTAATCCTCATCAATTAGGCAAGAGGCGGGAAAGCGTCTTTTGGGCTTAAAATCAGAGAAAATCTCCAGTCAAACCCTTACCTTATCATAGGTCGAGGTATATGGCTACTTACGAGGAGTTTGGAATGGAACATCTACTGCCAAAATCGCCCTCTCGATTGACTCGGGAATGTGCGCGCTTAAGTAGGGAAAGAGTAGGCTCTCGGAATCAGGATGTGTAGGGATGGGACCCGGTACTTCAGGAACTGATAACAGCACACTCGCCGACATGGTGAATGAGATGGCCAAAGAAGCCAAGCGCGGTGCAACCGCTCTCATGGACGAAGAGGTTGGAACACTTGGCGTGCCAAATCCACGCATCCTCATCGTTGGTTGTGGAGGTTCTGGAAACAACACCCTCAACCGGATTACTCACTTGGGTGTCGAAGGCGCTGTCACGGTAGCCATCAACACCGATAAACAGCATTTGGATCACACCCGTGCCTTGCAAAAACTCCTCGTTGGCCGTCACATTACCCGAGGTCTCGGTGCTGGAGGCGACCCTTCAACCGGCCGCCGATGCGCAGAGGCTGGTCGAGAAATGATTCGAAGAATTGTCACAGGTGCAGACCTCGTGTTCATTGCCAGCGGATTAGGTGGGGGTTCTGGAACTGGAATATGCCCAATCGTTGCTGAAGAAGCAAAAGCTGCTGGTGCTCTTGTCGTTGGTATCGTTACCACGCCGTTCCATGTTGAGCGACGACAACGCATGACCAAGGCTCTCGAAGGCTTGGAATCGTTGCGAAGAGTGGCTGATGCAGTACTGGTGTTGGACAACAACCGCCTGCTGCACTATGTGCCTCACCTTCCATTGGACGAAGCGTTCTCCATCATGGACCAATTGGTTGCAGAGATTGTCAAAGGCATCGTTGAAACCATTACTCTACCTTCACTCATCAATCTGGATTTCGCCGATGTTCGAGCCATTATGGCAAACGGTGGCGTCACTATGATGCTCTACGGTGAAAGCGACCGAGGTCCAGAAGAAGTCGTACATGAAGCACTCAATCACCCGCTGTTGGATGTTGACATCTCAGGCGCAACTGGCGTTTTGATTCACGTCACCGGTGGCCGCTACATGACGCTCGATACCGCATCGCAAGTGGTGAACTTGTTGACCTCAAAGGTCAGCGAAGATGCCAACGTCATTTGGGGCGCTCGGCAAGATGCTGGATTTGGTGATACCATCAAGGTCATGGCCATCATTACCGGCGTTGGAGGAACTGATTTGAGAACCGCTCGAATGCAACCAAACTTGCTCGGCGACGCTCTTCGACTCACCCAAGACCAAGGTCACAATCAACCAAACGATAACCTGGGATTCCAGCGTTTTGACTGAAAAAAACGGTTTTTTGGGCTGTTGATTAACAGTCCACAGATTCGTAACCGTCAAATGTATGGAGCACCGCATCTCAACCATGCGAGCCAAGACCCTTGTGGCGCTCATCCTTACTGCAATGATGCTGACACCTGTTCAAGCAGGCGATGTTTCCGTGTCTCAAAGCGAACCTGCTGAAGACCCAAAGCAACCGAATGCCAACAACACCACGATGTACATGTGGAGCAACGGCATGGCTACCGAATGGACGCACTTCAACGTCAACGAAACTGAATCGGTTGAAGAAGGTGAGTTGACCGAGGAAAAGGAAAACGGCGTTATCAATATCAAGTATCGATTTACCATGGACCCAACGCTCGACAAGCGACTCAACATGACCATTGGCGGGGAAATCCGCGGCAATTTCAACGTCTATTACGAAGGCGACATCGACAACGGTGGCGACGGAAGTTGCAACAACGATTGCGAACACCTCAACATCACCGTCTACCGTGGAGCAAGCAAGGTTTACCAGCACACCGAACAGCCGTGGCCCGCTGAGAACTGGAAGAGCGTCGTGTTTTCCTACACCATCACTGAAGAAGACGGTCACACCATCTGGGATTCAACCAACGACAACCCAATCGTCGAAGTCACCATGAAGGTCAAAGGTAATTATCAAAGCGGCGGATTGTTCGGACTCGCTGGCAGTGGAACTCCGGCTGCATTTGGATTCAAACTCGGTGAAGAAGCACGTGTTGAACTGCCAATCGATGAATCATCGTGGAGCAAAGATTTCCAAGCAGGTATGGACGATTCCATGGGCGAAGAAGACATTCCAGGATTCACGCTTGTCGTCGCTTCTGCAGCAATTGCAATGGCGGTCTTTGTCAACATCGGCAAGGACGAAGAAGAAAACGAAGCGTGATTCAGCGCATGGCTTGAATCGCTTCGGCGATCGCATCTGCCGTGAGGTCAACCGCTTGCTGTTCCCCTGAATGTAAGTTCTTGACCATCGCTTGATTGCTCTCAAGGTCACGAGGGCCGACAACCACCGTGAACTGGCATCCAATCGAATTGGCCCACTTCATCGCTTTTGGAATCTTACGACCGCGCAACTCCAGTTCGATACGCTCGCCTGCGTTGCGTAAACCTGCAACAATTGGAAGAACAGAGGCTGAATCGATACCAAATGGAATGAAAGCAACCAAGCCTTTCGGATCGGTCTCGCCAGGAACAACTTCGCTGCGACCACTGGCTTCTGCCTGTGCTTCAAGAGCGAGCAGTACACGGTCGAATCCAAGTCCAAAACCACAACTTGGGTCGAGGTCAGGCAGACCAAAGAGGTGCAGCAACTTGTACGAACCGCCACCAAGCACTTGGCCTTCGCCTCCCAATTCAGGCACCTTCACTTCGAACACCATTCCGGTGTAGTAATCCAATCCACGAGCGACGGTCAAATCAACCGCTAACGATGGAGGTGCTGGGGCTAAGGCTGCCACTGCGTTGAGAGTCGTTTGCAAATCATCCAGTGCTTCAAGAGAAACACCAGCGAGTGAAGAAAGAATTTCTCGTGCTGGCCCGAGCGTCTCAATTCCACCTTCAAGGTCAGCCAATGCACGCAGAGGTGCAGTGTGTTCTGGATTGATGCCGTTGTTGGTGAACAGTTGAGCAAGCCCTGCATCATCGCCCTTGTCGAGGAAACGCATTGCGCTGGCCACAGGAGGTTCACTGGCGCCTTCTGGAGTGTCTGCTGACAAACCTAAGCCTGTTAGAGCACCCTTGAGTATTCCAACGTGTCCGATTCGAATCTCCCAGTTTTCAAGACCGCATGCATCCAGCATATCGATGGCCAGAGCAATAACTTCTGCTTCAGCAAGCGGACCTGCCTCACCAATCAATTCAACTCCATACTGAAAGAACTCGCGGTAACGCCCTTTTTTGGATTCCTCATAGCGGTAACACTGGCCATAGTAAGAAAGCCGGAGGGGTTTCTGCAGCATCTGCATGCCTTCTTCAGCAATCATGCGCATGACTGGAGCCGTTAATTCTGGGCGAAGGGTGAGTTGACGCTCGCTTTTGTCCTCAAAGGCATACAACTGCGATACAATTCCCGGTCCTGACTTTGCCGTAAACAAATCCAACTTCTCAAAAATCGGAGTTTGAATACGAGAAAAGCCGTGACGGCGAGCACGCTCTTCCAAGAGTTGCTCAAACGCTAAACGACGCGCCATCACCTTCGGCGTGAAGTCACGGGTTCCGCGAGGGCGTTGCACCATGAACGTTCCACGAACCGACTGTTCATCACCTCTTCGCTTTGAACTGTGAGAGAACGAGCGTTTTGTTCAGTCATTCTCTTCGAGGTTTTTGAACCAACTATCACTCCAATCGGAATCATCGTCTAAAGGTTCATCCGCAGAGGGCCAGGCTTCCTCGGCCTCACTTGAGTCAGTACCAAGCAACGCATCCAAATCCGGAGCGGGAGGAATAGCTTGTTCAATGTCAAGTGGTTCATCTTGCGGTTCAACTTCGTCGGGCATCTCTGGAAGCGCTTGACCCTCTTCGAGAATCACGCCTTCATCTCGACGGACTTCAAGTGGTTCATCGATGTTCAACACATCGTCATCGTCGGCTTCTGGCAATGATTCAACGCGTGCTGCTTCAGCGGTCGGAGCGGTTTCCGACTGCTCAAAGTTTGGTTCTGCTTGCTGTACGAGGTTGAAGGCTGCAAAAGCATCGGAAACTTCACTCACCGGTGGAGGAATGGCTCTGGCTCGTTCCTCGGCTTTGCGTCGTTCGTACAGTGCTTTTTCCTCAAGCAGTGCCTTCTCTTGCTCCATCTGCGCCTCAACAGCACGCCACATGCGTGTCTCCTGTTCTTTTTTCGCAATCGATTCTTCACGTTCCAACTGAGCTTCACTCGGCCGGTCATAGCGTTTCCAAAACCACCAAGAAACAACAATGAGGAGAATCGAGACGGTCAGTCCAATCGCCAACGTCTCGACGAGGTCGTCCATTGGACCACCTCAAACAAGTTCGGCTTCTATGGAGTATTCTTTCGATAAGTGCTCAAAACCAGGCGCAACCTCGCCAAGTGCAACGACCAGTTCGTCGTCGCCACCGGGTAACGTCGAGATATCAACATCCGCTCCTTTCGGAATGTTTCGGTAGAGTGGTCGACGGATGAGGAACTTGTTGAACGAAATGAACAACGCCGCAATAACTCCCCAGAACAGCAAGATGATGCCAAGTCCGTTTGGATTTGTTGGACTCCACACGTTGTCCGTGTTGGCAATCATATCAGCGAAGTATGAGAACATGAGAACGGAGAACAAGATTGGGAAGGCCAAATACATCAGCAAATCCCACCAGCGTCCGACGATGATATCGTTGTCACCGGTGTTGATGAAATCATCACGGAATGCCGAGACACCGAATCCAAGGTAGCCCTTGAAACCTGGAGGGGCAACGCCAGCCTCAACGCCAGACTTCCAGCGCATGTAGCCGTACTTCCAGATTGAGAAAGCAATGAACAGTCCAGAGAACATCAAACCGTATCCCCAAATGTGATCTTGTACTTCCAAGAATTGAGGGAATGCAACACCGCTGTCATCGAGTTTGATCCACATAACAGCGGACGGTAGTCCAAAGAGGAACAGGGCGACGCCGGTGAGTGCAACGGACTTCTCGCGCTCAAAACCGTGGTCGACGAAATTACGAACACACAGTTCCACGGTTGAAATCATCGAAGTCATCGCTGCAAAAGAGAGCGCTAGGAAGAAGCCTGCCATCATGAACAGTGGGCCAACCGGTGCAAACGGTGCTTGAGCGAACACTTCAGGAAGCGCAAGGAACGTGATAGCGGATGAGCCTTCAGTAACGGTTCCCAATGGGTCTGGGTTGACTGCGAAAATTGCTGAAAGAACGGCGAGACCTGCGATGATGGAAATACTGTTGTTGGCAAGCCCCATCGTGAAAGCGTTGAGAACGGTGTCCTCATCCTTACTCATGTAGACTGCATAGGTGATACACATGCCCATTCCTGCAGAACATGACCACGCCGATTGAGATAACCCGTTAATCCAAACTTCTGGTTCAAACAGCATGTCGAAGTCGATGGTGAACATGAACAAAGCACCGTCGAGTGAGCCGTCGGAGAAGTCCATCCACAGTGAAAGGAAGAGCGTCAAGAACAGCAAAGCGAACAGTGAAATCATCAGGTAGAAGTTGACTTTTTCAATCGCTTTCGCACCTTTCCAGATTGCTGCAAGCGTCAAAGCAATAACCAAAAATTGGAAGAAAATAACTTGTCCCGGGTTTTGCAAGAACGCATTCCAGACTTCCGTTGTATCGACGTTCTCACCGTTCAAAGCACCGGTAATTCCGAGTTGGAAGTACTTGATGGTCCAGCCAGAGACGACTGCGTAATAGAAACCGATAGCGGTTGAGATCCATGCGGTCCACAGACCCATCCAAGCGAATTTCTTTCCAGCAAAGATACGGAATGTACCGATGGTTCCAGTACGGCTTCGCTTACCCATGGCGTATTCAGCAATCACGAGCGGAATCGACCAGATAAACAAGAAAAACAGCCAAGGAACAAGGAATGTACCTCCGCCGTTCGCACCGACCATACGAGGGAAACGCCAAATGTTACCGGTACCGATTGCAGCACCGATTGAAGCGAAGATAAGGCCCATACGGCCGTTGAATTGGTCAGAATCTTCAGCCATTCATATCCCTCCTCAAGCGTTCTCCGCAATCAGCACTGCCTCTGAAGATTCGATTTCAATACTTTCAGGTGCCGCCAAATCAATCTCTTCTTCGTCGGAAAGCATCATTCGCAGACACACTGCTAATCCACCCCAAACAAAGGTCGCCGTGAGGCCAAACATAAACAGCGAACCGATGAAACTGCCATAGGCAGCACGGTACGACAAATCAAGTTCATAGTACGCACCTTCAGCAGGGTATTGGAACAAATCAGAACCTGAGAGTGTTGATAACGTGGCTTTGTAATGGAGTTTGCCAATTGCTGTCTCCGAGATAGGAATCATACCGCGCAACACGGTACCGTTGCCGTCAGGGAGCGAGCACGATTCACCTTCAACCATGTTTACATCAACGCTCTGCCATGGAGTTGTAGCCCATTCCCGTGGCCCGTAATCACTTTGCAGTCGACTTGGTTTGACGGTGCGCCATTCTATTTTGCTTTGAGATTCGCTGTATGGGAACTGAGCCGAAACGCACAGATCAACTGGGATATCTCCCTCAGCTGGAATTTCGACCTTGTCCCCTGCTTTGAGATAATTTTGTTGAGAAATGTTGGCGATGGCCAAGTCTGCACGCTCTCGAGGGCTGTCAGCAATCTCTGCAATGTAGAATCCTGTTCCAATGTTTCGTACGGCAATGTGGTCAATGTCATCCTCATGCTGATGGAATGCAGTTCCAATTTCAGAGGTGTAACAGTAAGAACCGTGAACACCGTAATGCCAGTCGCAGAAATCTCCAGATGTCGGGTAGAGGTCAGAGGATTGCAAGTTTGCGTACTGAGTCATGTCAGCCAGTTGCTGTCCGTGATACTTGAGTTGTTCATGGTCAGGGCTTTGACAATCTGTGCAGTGACCCCACGGATAGAGAATGAGTTCCGAGAAGGAGTGATGCGTGATGGTCGCTTTGAACTCGCTGGAACCGTCACCGGTGTCATCGTTCATTTCGGTCAAGTCTTGGATGAACTTGGTTTCCGGTTCGGAGTTGCCGCCCCACCAATCTTCATCGGTTACGCCATCAGCGTCGTCGTCTTTCCCGTCGACGTGATCTTCGTTGATTTGCCCGTCGCCGTCGTTATCTGTATCGTCGACAGGCCCGTTGTACACGTCGTTATTCTGGCCCGCATAACACGCACCAGGGACCAGTGGGCCAGTAGCACCCAAAGGTGCACCCCACTCGAATTGGTAGTTTCGATTTAGGTCCACGCCGTCGCAGCCTTCATCAACCGATTCATCCAAATCCGGAATCGGAGTAACGCCTGTCACGGTGTTATCACGTAGGTTCTTTCTCCAACCAGCAGCCGAACAATCCCAGGCTTCTTCGTTAGGGCATTGGCCTGGCATGTAGACGTCACGGTCGTAGATGTTGCCGTCAACATTGAGCATAGGAATGAGATATATTTCACGAGAATTGACTAAGTCAGTGATGAACTGTTCTGAATAATCCTCATCGACTCCCAAATCTCCTGGGCCGCAGTTGGTACCGTCGCCATTGGAGTCTTGGTAATTCGTAGGAGAGGTGGCAAGACGAAGGCAGTCGCCATCGTCATCAAGGATACCATCACCATCAGCATCGCCCCATGGGTCTTCGTCAATGAGGCCATCACCGTCGTTGTCATACCCGATGTTGTTGTAGGAAAAGGCAATGACTTCCATCTGCATAATAGCCACGGTGTAGGACATCCACTCACGTGCATGGTGGTTGCCCACAATCATTACATCGCGACGATCAGCATAATTGCCGGTATCGCCGACAAAGGGATTGTATTCTCCGTCTTGAACATCGCCGGTAATTTTCAACCACGGGGATGCGTGACCGTAAAACCAACCTTCGTAAGCATTGGCTGTGACTTCTTCGCCTCGTGCATTTGTACCACCGTTCATGCCTTCATGGAACTGGAAAATGTCGGGGTTGTCTTCGGCCAAACGCAGCATGCGAGTCTTCATCGTATCGTAAGTGTGGTATTCCTTAAATTGCAAAATACGCTCATTCTCTGATGCCCACGGGAAGATCATGTTGTTGTAATCGTCAGACCAAATGTCACCTGGCTCGGTCCCAGTTGGCTCTTCTTGAGCAAAGTCGGCGTTCGCAATTGGTGCAAACAGAGACAACAACAGTGGGAGTACAATGAGGACTCCAAACGATGGGCGAGTGCGGAGAACCTTGCCGTTTTGAATCATGGTATCGTGTAACCCAGTCGGCTCGCCTTCTTGAAGCGTTCGCGGCCTCGCTTGTCCCCGTAGGGGACAGGAAACAAGCGGAAGTGACCAATAGGAGCACCTATTGGATGGTCTATGAGCAACTTCCTCACTCCTGAAGCAGATTCGGTTTGGATGGACCAAATGTTGGGACTCAATTACCTCACTATCGCCTTGTTAACCGGGCTTCTAGCGATTGGAATTCTCTCTCGATTTATCACCATGTGGCTGGCACCAAAAGCGCTGAAAAAAATTATTCCTTCCGACTCAATTCAGTCGAAGACGGTCAAAGATTCGGATAAGGCACTTGGAACCGCCGCCGGTGCCGGAGTTACACTGTACATTCTCAACGCCCTCATCAAGCTCCATTTGGAAGAAGACAACAGTTTCATTCTCCCGAGTGTACTGCAAGATTTACTACCAAATATACTGCAATTTCTCTTCGCTATATCGCTCGTTGTTTGGGCCTTCCGTTTGGTAGCCATCGTTCAAGATGTTGTCGAATTGTTCGATAAAGACGATGAGCTTGACGGTTCAGAAAAGACCCTCATTTCAGCAGTAGAGAGTCTTTTGCGGTTCCTCATTATTGCCTTGGGAGCAGTATTCATCGCTGATGCGTTGGGCTTCAACCTCACCTCATTGATTGCTGGTTTGGGAATTTCTGGACTCGCTTTGGCCCTTGCAGCAAAGGACACCATTTCCAATCTATTCGGGGCAACAACCGTACTGCTCGACCGCCCGTTCAAAGTCGGGGACTGGGTCATCGTTGATTCTGTGGAGGGTGAAGTCATGGAAATCAGTCTTCGCACGACCCTCATTCGAACTGCGGCAGATACCGTAGTAACCGTTCCAAACGCCAACCTCGTCAACACTCCAATCGAGAACTTCGGTAAGCGACGCTGGCGCCGATGGCAATCGTTGCTTCACTTGGATCTCAACTCGAACCCCGATGATGTCGCTGCATTTTGCGATGGTGTGATGGAACTCATTACGTCTTCTTCCGTCACCGTCAAGCATGAGAGTTCGTGGTGCCAGGTATCGAACCTCTCCGCTCAATCGCTCGACCTTTCACTCAACCTTTACTGGGATGTAGCCGGTGGCGCACCTGAACGAGAAGCAAAGGAATCCTTCCTGCTCGGCTTGATGCAACTCGCCAAGGCGAAGGACCTGAAGTTCTTCGACGCAAGGATGATGTTGAACGCTTGATCAGTATGCCTTCGGGTCTTTGAGCCGATACACGGCGTTGGATGCTACAACCACTCCAAAACTTAACACGGCTAAAGCCAGGCTTTGCTGAGGCAAGAACGAGTCCAAACGGTACGAGAAGAAGGCAACTGCAAGACCAGTGAAGCCTACCCATTGGCCTGATTTCCACATTCGCAAAGTACCCAAATGCGCTTGGAGGCGAGACACATCGCGCAACCATTTCTGGCAATCCTCTTTGATTGAAGCCTCAGCAAATGCAGTCGCCTGGGCTAATTCGAGAAGAGTTGCATGGTATCGCCATACCCATGCCCCTCCGCGAACGGTCGACAGAGCCGTACGACTGGACCAATCAACAGGCACAGACGCCCCCCATGTTTCCAGCAATTGTTGACGTTGTTGCTCACTCAAACCATCTCTTCTGGCCCACTGATGCTCAAGCATCATGAGTGTCGCCAGTGATGGAAGGCGGTCGTTTTCACAAAGCAGATGTTCCGCAAGAGAGCGTGACATCGGAACAAAATTGAGTACACCATCAACTTCAGTTAGAGAATCAATGGATAGATGCAACCGAGGCAAACCTACAGTTGTGTTCGCATGCGGTGCGCGCCACATCGTTTTGGTTTTCAATTCGTCTTCGATCGCTTTCAATCGGTCGTTCCATCGGCGTTCAGTGTTCGGAGTTGAAAAGCCAACCAAAGCGCTGTGAATGCCTCCAATCGTTCGGGTCAAGTCCATCACCGTTGAGGTCTGCCCGTCGAATGGCTTGAGTTCATAGCGTGGAAAAACCAGGATTCTGTCGTTTCCATCAACCGTCCATCCTGCAATAGGAAGCAACACCGAATGCCCCACTAATGCGCTGTTCCAAGGTTCGTAGCGATACAGCCTCGAGACATCATCACCAACTCCAAACGGCAGGATGGATGCGGTATATGCGTCGTTCAGGGTGACAACAAGACCGTTTTTGGTCACCGACTGAACCTCAACGGTTTGAACTTCAAAATTCCAGTCGCCCCATTGCACGCCGATCTCAAGCGAAGAATTCCAGTGACTTGGTTGAAGATAAGGTTCGAAATCCCACACAGTAGTTTTTCCAAACGAAGTGCGTACCGTTCCTTCGGAGACCGATTCATCGATGGAGGAGAGCGCGATGCCTGAAGGCCACCATGCTGGTTCGTCCATGCTTATCCGAAGGGGTGGAGGTTCTCAAGTCTCGCCTTTCCAAAAGAGGTTTCGCAGGGGATGACATCATACGATGTGTGCTCTACGCAAGTATGGAGGCGGTGACATGGGTATCTCGGAACGGATGGGAGACGTACTCGGCCATGCGGTTGAGTCCAAACTTCTACGGGAAGTTCTCGAACACGAAGTCAAGGTTCAACACCTCGCAATCATCATGGACGGTAACCGTCGCTTTGCTTGGAAAAGCAACTTTGCAACAGGTATTGGCCACCGTATTGGAAAAGAAAAGCTTGAACGAGTTCTTGACTGGACGTTGGAAATTGGCATCCCATGGCTGACTGTTTACGCACTTTCCACTGAGAACTTGAACCGTCCTGAAAAAGAACTCAAAACTTTGTTCAAACTGTACAATGAAGGTCTACGCGAAATCGCAGACGACCCACGGATTCACGAAAACAAGGTCAAGGTCCAGGTGATTGGTCGTCGAGAACTTCTCCCGAAGAGCGTTAACGATGCCATTGATTATGCCGAGAATAAAACGGCAGAATACAACAACTTCGTTTTCACAGTTTGTCTTGCATACGGTAGCAGAGAAGAAATGATTGATGCCATACGCTCGATTGCAGAGGAACATGCAGCAGGCGGTCTTGAACTCGAACAAATCGATGAAAAGGCGGTCTCAAAGCGGTTGTACACAGGTGATATGCCCGACCCCGATTTGGTGATTCGAACCAGTGGAGAAGAACGTATTTCCAACTTTTTACTGTGGCAGATGGCGTACTCCGAATTGTATTTCTCTGATGTGTTTTGGCCGTCGTTCCAGAAGAAAGATTTGCTCAAAGCGATTCGAACGTTCCAAGAACGACGCCGAAGATTTGGAGAGTAATTGTATGGTCGTGTGCGACGAGTGCAACGGGTGGTTAAATCCTGCTCTTGCTGCTGATTCTGCAGTGCGTAGAGGCGATGAAATCTTGCTCATTCAGCGTAAGTTCCCTCCTATGGCCGGAGCATGGGCATTCCCTGGTGGATTTGTGGAACGCGATGAAGACCCAATGCATGCTGCTCTACGGGAACTCAAGGAAGAAACTGGTATGGATGGTTCTGACGCAAAACTTCTGATGGTCATGGGTAATCCGCAGCGTGACCCTCGCAAGCACATCGTAAGCATCGTCTATGAGATTCAAGTTGATGAGCATCAACAACCGCTTGCCGGGGATGATGCTGCAGATGCTCGTTTCTGGCCGATACAAACTCTCCTGTCCGGTGAAGTTGAGTTCGCTGGTGATCACCTCACCATATTGAAAAATTGGCTCAATCAATGAGTTCTGCTTTCAACAGTTCTGCGAGTTGCTGGCGTGTGTTCGGCCATTCTTCAGGCTCCAATGCATCGGTCAAGTGAATTCCAGTGAGGAACTGCGCATGCAAGTTTTTCCATTCATCTCCTTCACAGGCCTTCTTCCAACGGAACAACGGGTGACCTTCAGACTCAAGCCGTTCAAGGAAGCCTCGTTCTGCTCTGGAGAGAAGAAGCGTTGGAGTACCCAGCAACGCTGCCTCACTGGCAAGCGTCACCGATTGAGTAATGACTGCATCGTGGGCAGCAAGCTGTCGGTCAAGAGACCATACATCGCCCGTATAACGTTCCTCATCGGCTGATGTAACTTGTAGACCGTCGAGCATGTCATCGGGAAAAGCAAGCAATTCATCACTATCGTGTACCCCGTTTCCAAGGAGTCGACGAACAAGAACACGAGGAGGTTGGCTGACTGAGGATGGGCGCTGGGCTGGACGCAGGTGAACATGGCCATGCAATCCATCGAGCCGATGCAAACGGATTCCGTCAAGGCTGGACAAGAAACCATCATCGAGATTCTCATCCCAGTGTGTGGGCAAAACAACATCGGTTGCAGCTTTACGTGCCAAGGTGTGGGCAATGTGATTGACTTCGGTATCGCTGATGTACCAACGCTCGGTAATTGAACTGATTTTTCGACGCAAAAATGGTGACTTCCAAGCCATCAACTCGATTGGAGCGCCGATGCTCACAATTCGTTGAATCGGTTCATCTTGTCCGCAACATTGGCGTAAAAAGCGATGACTTGAGCGCCAACGAGCGAAGGCTTTCTTACGTCGTGAGTCACCAACAGGACGCTCAACCCAATGCGTTTGACGGCGCGGAATATGGCCATCGCCGTGCTCCAACATCTGTTCTACTTCGTGACGCTGGGTTGCGATGAGCACATCGTTGCTTTGGCCCGATCTCAAAAACGGTGCAAGAAGGCGCACATGCGCAGGATGGTCCAAGACCCAACAGGTGCGCATGCTTACCGCAGTCAACAACTCACCCTCAATGCATCGCCTTGTTGCGAGAAGTTAAGGGAACGGACATCAAGGCGTATCCATGGAGAAGGAGCAAATCGAATTGGAAGGCGTAAACAAGTACGGACCGTACTCAGCAGGTGTCAAAGCAGGTGGAACCATCTGGCTTTCAGGCCAAATCGATGTTGAGGCTGGTGATGATGTCAAGGCACAAACTCAGGGCGCATTGGACAAAATCGATGCTCTGCTCGATGCTGCTCAACTTTCAAAACACAATCTCTGCTTTGCTCAAGTTCTTCTCGCAGACATCAACGACTTTGCAGCAATGAACGAAGTCTATGGCGCTTGGGTGGAAGACATCGAAGTCAGACCCGCACGAGCCGCTTTCGCTGCAGCCGCTTTACCAGCAGGCGCTTTAGTCGAAATTGTCGTTCAGGGCGCATGCCGAACATCGTTCTGAGGTGATGTTATGCCTGGCTCGCCGTACCTCGAAGAGCCACCGAAGAGGCTGTTGACATGGAGGCGGCTTCTCAGTTTCTCAATTCCAAGTTTACTCGTCACAACGTATCTTGCCTTTTTTTACGATGTTATCTTTCAGATGATTGCAGCCTTTACATTCTTTTTCATCCTCACAGCCATCATGCGCAGATAAGCAGCAAACAGCACCCTTGAAAGGGAAAAGGCGGTAGCAATTGCATGGACGAATGGCCGGTTCAGTGTTTCAAAGCCTACGATATACGCGGACTGGCGAACGGTGATGGCACCGGCGAGTTAACGCCGGACTTTGCTTATCGACTCGGAAGAGCAATGGCAACCTATCTTGAATGTGAAACATTTGCAGTAGGACGAGATATTCGTGATTCTTCTCCAGCAATGACCAGCGAACTGATGCGTGGTTTGGTTGACGGTGGTGTCAAAGTCCTCGACTTAGGAATTGTATCGACCGGTTGCGTCTATCATGCCTGTTGGACACTTCCAGTTGATGGTGGTGTCATGGTCACAGCAAGTCACCTTCCAATGCCTACGCATAACGGATTCAAAATGTGCCGAGGGACTTTACCGCTTGCAGGTGAAGAAATTCAAGAATTGAAGGATGTGTTCCTTGCCGGCGACTTCCGAGAAGGAAAGGGCGAAATCGTCGACACCCCTCATTTGGACACCTATCTCGATGCTATTCTCGAATCCACCGGACCGATTGCACGTCCAGTCAAGGTTGCAGTAGATTGCGGAAACGCAGTACCTGGACCTGCAATGACTGCTCTGCTTGACAGAATGGGTTGCGAACATATCGACCTCTATTGCGACTGGGATGCCAGTGAACCCAATCACGGAGCAGATCCAACACGTCCAAAGAACATGGTCGATTTGGGCAAGGCAGTTGTCGAAAACGGTTGCGAGTTCGGACTCGGAGCTGACGGTGACGGTGACCGAATCGGTGCGGTTGATGAACTCGGTAATTTCGTCTACCCAGACCGACTCATCGCTTTATTGGCTGATGATGTCGTTGGTACTGAAGAAGGCAAGGACTTGTTGATTTACGATGTTAAATGTTCAATGAACGTTGAGAAAGCCATAGTAACAGCAGGCGGTCGTCCTATGATGGCAAAGACTGGCCACTCGTTCATGAAGCGAGTGTTAGCAGAGCATCCGGATGCTTTGATGGCTGCAGAAATGAGCGGACACATTTTCATGGCAGACCGAGGATGGTACGGCTTTGATTGCTCGTTGTACAACGCTGCTCGCTTGATTGAACTTTGGTCAAGAACAGAAGGGAAATTCTTCAGCCAAGAACTCACCCGTCTCGCCCCTAATTTGCCTACGACTGGAGAAGTCAAGATTCCCTGCCCTGAGGACAAGAAACTCGAAACCGTCGAGGCCATCAAGAATGCCTTTTCGGATTTCGAATCCTCGACCATTGACGGTGTTCGTGTACGCTTCACGTCCGGTCAATCAACAGAACAATCCGGCTGGTATCTCGCTCGAAAATCGAACACTGAAGCTATCCTTGTCATGCGCGTAGAGGCAGTCAACGATGCTGAACTCAAAGCATTGCTCAAAATGATTCACGAACGCGTTTCACCAATCATCGATATCTCCAAACTAACCGCTTGAAGTTTGAAAACGAATCAAAGTTCGTCTTCATTGAAGACTGGTGCAATCGTGTACTCGAACACAATCAACTCAACAGAGAAGGTGACTTCTTCGCCATTGTCTGTATGACCGCAACCCGGAACAAGAGAGCCGCCTGCTTCAGCAGTTACACCGATTTCGGCAGAGTATGCGCCAAGACCAGCGCCCATTGAATCAATTTGACTGATGATTTCAGATTCAGAAAGACCTGATACTTCAGCACCGACCATGGACGAGTTGAACCATTCCACAACGACTTCATGAGCGCCACTTCCACCGTTGTTTTGGCCATCTGCCGTACCGTTGAAACCGGCATGCATTGCCGTGCCAGAAATCGTATCTGCTGCATCTTGGCCACCTGGACAGAATATTCCATCCCCGCCAGATTCGTCTTCTTCATACGACATCAAAACACGAACACCGACGATGTTCAAATCTTCGGCGTCATCAATGGAATCGGTGTGAAGGTCGTCAATCATGTAGGTGTCGCCGTCTGCGATGTATTCGATGCCGTCGGTCAATTGAACATAGGTGAGGTTGCCGTTGATTTGGTAATCGCCGACTCCACGGGCGCCTGCCATACTGGAAACACCACTGGCAGCGAAGGAGAAATACAGTGGGAACACAATAAGGAAGAAGGCGATGCAGCCAACGGTAATTTGAGTGTCCCGATTGGTTTTCAAGTCGTCCAACGTAATCATTTGGTTCGCCCTCATCCCAACCCATGAAGCATCAACCTCTATGACTTTCGGTCCATTGACAGGGCCAAATTGGATGCTCGGTTGAGAAACAGTGCCTCATTTCACTCTGATTCAGAGTCCATCCAAGGTTTTTCAGGACTGTTTGGCCAATCGTTTTTACCAACGGAAAAACCCAATTTCGCAAAGTTCTTTCGGGATTTTTTCCATACTGGAAGAAGGAAGCCAATCTTGGAACGCTCTCCAAAACTCCAACGCCAAGGGCAACGAGGCAAACGTGCGACCCAATGTTGGAGGAGTAATTGTGTAAGAGGGACTTCAAGCCCACCTGGCAAAACCCAAGAGATCATGTTGAGCGCTCCTGATGAGCCACGGGTTTCAGCCCAGCTTGTGACTTCAAGACCTCGAAGGGGGCCGTCGAGAATTCGTAGCCCAAGCGTACGCGTTGTTTGCGTCATTGGCATGATGATAGCGAATCGGTCAACCATCCTCGACCCTTCGTGCCGTTCCATGGACCAGCCGGCTTCTTCAGCAAGAAGTCGAAACACCTTGATTGATTGAACAGGTGAGACACTGACTTCGAAATCCTGAGTTGCACGTCGCACCATGGATGCTCCAACCAACAGGTCGGCATCAACACTCCGATGGGGAGTATTGGTTTGTGCAGCCTTACGGCTGTTGTGAATGTTTCAGATCAAACTCGAAGTTTGATTCGCTTGTATGCACGGTGTTCCCACAGTCCCGCCCTTTCAGGCGAGGTATTCCGCGGGTAGGACCGAGTGGGACTACCGTGCTTCACTGGACGCGAGCATGTCGCGTACCAAGTGCGCTCGGCGGCGCTCGATACCTGTTTCAACCGAAAAGGGATCCAAGACCGTCGAAGCCAGCTTCTTCTTCTTCTTCCTCTTCCTCTTCAACAGGGGCAGGGGCGTCTGAAGAACCAGCCGCAGCAGGTGCTGCAGCAGCAGGAGCGGCGACAGCTTGGGCCATTGCGTCAGCGATGTCAACGCCAGCGAGAGAAGCAACAAGTGCCTTCACACGGGAGTCGTCAGCTTTCACACCAGCAGCCTTCAAAATGGCGCTCACGGTCTTTTCATCAATGTCTTTTTCAGCAGCGTGCAGTAGCATAGCAGCGTATACGTATTCCATATTTTTTCACCTCATTTGTGGTCAACCGAATAGATCTCCGAGTCCGCCGAAGCTTTCCTCTTCTTCCTCTTCTTCCTCTTCTTCGGCTTCAGTTGGTACCTCAGAAGTGCTGTCAGATGAACTGGCGGCAGCGGATGCGGCAGCGGATGCTGCTGCGCCCAACATGTTGGCAAGTTCTTCATCGAGTGCATCGCTGTCAAGTTGTCCAGCAACGGCCATAGCGCCGTTGTGGGCTCGTCCAACGAGATGTGGCATGGTTTCTGCAGTTGTGATTGCAGCTTCCAATGCAACGGCCATTGCCTCTCGGCTGGCCTTTGCAAGAATTGTAGGCATGGTTTGACTTGTGAACCATGTGATGTTGCACGCAAGGTTGAATGCACCAGCAGCGTAACTGATGAGATCAGTTTCGAATTGCTCGTAATCAATGTCAAGTGTACTTGGAGCAAAGAGGGTTCCGCCTTCGAGCGTACCGCACAAACGCAGACCGGTGACGATTGGATTGATTCCAATCTTCGAGAGCATCATACCCATGTCGCCGTCGAAAACATCGCCTTCTTCAAGAACAACTGTTCGCTTCTGAATCTGAACCGAGCCACCCATAATCTTAGCAGGGATACCTACGGAGTTCAATTCACCAACTATCGGACCTGGAGGCATACCGGTGTCCATCTTCTCAACAACAATTTGGTGAGGTGCGACATCGCCTTCTTTTGCGGCACGGCCTGCTTCGGTCTTCTTGAGTTCAGTGAACAGTTCAAACGAGTTGAGGTTTGCAGATGAGACCAATGCTGGTTGGACTGCACCTTCGAACAATTCGTTCAAATTCGAGTCGTCGTATCCTGCACGTTCCCAAGCGATGCTCATCAATCGCTTCTTTGCGACTTGGATGTTCATGTCGGAACGAAGTGAGGCACGCATACCGAGCATTGCACCGGCAGGTACGCCGTGAACGTCGATGACTGCGATGGTGTCTCCACTCTTCAGCAAGTCCACCAGATCTTTGACGGTGTCTTTCTTCCACGAAACAACCTTTGGAATCAATTAATCACCTCGACCATTTGAGATGGACCCATTGTTGTCTTGATGTAAAGAGAACGAATGTTTCCGATTCCACGCTCAAGTTTGGAGATTACACGGTTGTACACTTCCATTGCGTTTGCGTAGAGTTCTTCTTCAGACTGGGTTGCAGTACCGAAGGAGATTTGGAATGTCATTTTGTCACCGGATTTGACAACAACGGTTGATTGGAGACCTGCTGCAATGATGGCAGGGTCAAGTGTTGGAGGTACTGGACGAGGCATCTTACCACGAGGACCAAGGACAACACCGAGGTATCGTCCAATCAATCCCATGTGAGGGACTTCGGAGAGGAAAAAGTCGAAAGCGTTTGCAATCTTCTTTGCCTTGCCTTTGTTGCCGCCGAGGTCTTCAATTTCTTGAGGGGTGATGACGTGAATGCCAGCAGCCTTTGCCTTTGTAGCAGCTTCTCCAGAAGCGAACATTGCGATTTTGAGTTCACGACCGCGACCAGATGGAAGACGAATTTCTTCCTTGATACGGTTGTTTGGGTTTTTCAAGTCTACATCTCGAATAGTGAATGCAATATCCAACGATTCGACGAACTTTCTCTTTGGTGCACTTTCGAGTGCTCCCTTTATTGCCTGGTTAATTTTTTCTTCCATTTTTAATCACCTCTGTGGTCAGCGAGACGCTCTAGACGCCTCTACCACGGCTCGTGAGTTTCAGTTAAACCGCTCGTCCCATTCTCCTTTGTTAATGATCTCGAGGGCGTCATTGGCCCAGTGACCGTCAATCTTGACACGCATTGAAACACAGGTTCCAATGATTTCTTTGGTTTGTGCCTTAAGATCGGCTCCGGTCAGATGACCTTGACCGTTCTTGTCACGAGCAACATCCATTGCTTTCTCAAGAGAGAGGTCTTCGGTCGCGGCATCGAGACTGCCGTTGCACTTCTTAACACCAAGAGCCTTCTTGATGAGTTCGGATGTCCAAGGTTTCGGCATTGTTTCAACTCCATTGCTCACTATGTGGGCATTCAGCCGACAAAACACCCCTATATAATCGCGCTGTGCGAAGAGGGTTGAGTCGCTTAGCCCAATCAAATCACTCGACACGCTCCACGACACGAACGTGGTCGCCACGCATGTTGAGGGTCATTGGGATAGGTTGTTCGTACAACTCCATGCTAACTTCTTCCTTGGATTCCGCCACACTGAGGACACGAGCCTTCTCGCCCTTGAATGCACCAGTAACGATTTCGACGATGCATCCGACTTCGATTCCAGAGGTCACTGCCTTTGGTTCGAGGTACGGTAGAATGTCTGCGAGAGGTGCTTCTCCTGGAAGAACGGTCTTTGCGTTCTTGAGAGGCGTTTGGTTCAATCCACGGCGAGCAGCTGGGTCTCGGCCACCGGAGCGGCCAATCAACTTCTCCACGTGGTGAAGTGCGCTTGATTCGATAAACAAGTATCCTCGCATTCCAGTAGGGTGGAGGATGGACATAATGTCTGGAAGCAGAGAAGTAAGAGAACCACTGCCATGCAAGCGGTTGTACATCTCGTCTGCAACTCGCTTCTCTGAGCCAATTGCCGTCTTCACGATGTAGAGGAACGAACCGACTGAACCGTACATTTCTCGGAACAACTTGTCGTTGTTCTCCATGTCGAGGTTTGAGAAAATACAGTTGTACTTCTGAAGGGTTCCGGGGTCAATCCATTCTGCTTCGGTATAACGGCCTGTTGGAGTCACTTCGTCTGTGCTGGAAACAACCAACACTGGTACGACATCAACAAGGGAACGGCCCATGTCAACACCACGCTCAGGGCCGGAGCCTTGGTAGTGGAGGGATTCGACTGGGATTCCAGTTGATTCAGAGACGCGTGCAAGTACTTCTTCGGATGTGTCACCGATTCCCCAAACGCCGTCCCACAATGCTGGGAAGTCGCCATCGGACTTGCTGCGTCGCAGCAAGAGGAGTTTTTCTTCAAATCGAACGTATGCTACAAATGCTTCACTCATTTCATTCATCTCCTATTCTCACTCAGTTGCCGATGTTCAATGCGTCGAACATCCAAGGGAGGAAATTGTCCATAAGGACGAGCATAACAAAGCCAATAGCGCCCAAAACAAACAAGCCGATACCACAAATGATTGAGGTTTGCTTGAATTCTTGAGGTGTTGGCTTACGGGCCATGCGAATGATACGAGCCCATGAACCGCGGGAAATTCGACGGAATTGGGACTCAATCCAGTCTTGACGGTCCTGAACTTTTTCTTCAAATGAGCGGTTTTCTGCAGTTTCACCAGACATGGTACAACCTCGGGCTTTCAATGCCACCTACCCTTCGATTATAACCACTCCGTCGCGAATGCTGGAGTTTTCCGACTCAGAATTTCGTAAATTATGTTGCGAGGGTTGATGTGGGAGTGGCGTCGAAGCGGGCTCAATGGCGAAGCAAGACCCCTATTCTGTTTTGGGCGTAGGTCGAAATGCCAGCGATGTCGAGATCAAAAGAGCATTTCGCAAAAAAGCGCGCCAGTTCCACCCTGACCGAAACCCTGGCGATGCCTCGGCAGAAGCCAAATTCAAGGAAGTGCAATCTTCATACGAGTCGATTGCAACGGCAAAAGATCGGAATGAGTACGAACAGCAGCAACGTATGTCTTCGATGTTTGGCGGCGGCGGAGGCGGAAATCCCTTCGGCGGTGGCGGCGGAGGAATGGATGATATTCTCGGCCAAATGTTTGGCGGGGGTGGCCGGCCCCGTGGTGGAAACCCCTTCGGTGGAATGGGCCAACAGCAGCAACGGCAACAACGCCCCAAAGGCGCAGACATCAGTGTTAGTCTCGAACTGACCGCAGAACAAGCCGAGCAAGGTGGCCAGTTCCCTTTCACATTCAAACGGCTCAAACCGAACGCTGCTGGCACCATGGAAGCAGCATCCGTAACGCTTCGAACACGTGTGAAGGCTGGAGTGAAACACGGTACAACCTCGCGACTCAAAGGACAAGGTCATGACCATCCAGAGGGTGTAGCTGGCGATGTCATGCTCACAATACGAATCCAATTTGGTGAAGGACGCTTCTGGGACGGGAACATCTTGGTGCAAGAAGTTCCAACGCCCTTTAGCACGCTCATGCTCGGTGGGAAAGTGAAAGTCCAACTGCCTTCGAACAAGAAAATAATGCTTACTGTCTCGCCAGAAACGATGGTTGGAGACCGACTCCGCATCGCAGGTGCGGGCTACGACGGTGGAGATTTAGAACTCGAATTTGTTCTGCCCGATTACGATGAACTCTCTGAAGAGCAGGTCAATGCTCTTGAGAATCTTAAGAACTCTGGATTGTAGGTGAGTTCATGAGTCAAGGGAAAAAGCGACACAACCGTGGTTCAAAAAAGAACAAGAAAGGCCCACAAATCTCGGACACAGAACGGCTATGGAAGCGCTTAGCAAGTCATTTTTCCAAACAAGAAGAGTTGTGGCAGAACACTTGGAGCAGTGAAGAAATTGCTACATTCCTTATCGAGAAGGAAGACTTGAAGAGACAATATGCTGGTGATTCTCGGCCGGAGCGAGTGTTTCGCAGTTCCATCGATGAAACGGTGGCGCATGCCAGAGCGAAAAGCGAAAACTTTGTTCAAGTTGAAGAGAAGAAAGTCCGAATTCGAAGCCCGGATGAAATCAAACGCATCAAAGATGCCGTGCTCGACTGGCAAGCTTTCAGCGCCGTTCACGCTACCAAAGGAGCGACGGGCCTACACGGTCGCCCAGCATTGAGTGGGCCGGATGCTCCGGAAAACACCACTGAAAGAGATGCTGAAAGGTACACACTTCTCGAAGATGTTTGGCTCGCACATCTTGGTGGACAGGATTACCCACCTGCCTTCTCTCTGCTTCCCGACACAGTCGTCCGTACTTGGGGCTCGTTTGATTTGGTCAAGGAAGCCCGATTTATCGCTAACAGACGCTCAGGTTTACGGTTCCGTGATGCCGAGCCAAGTATGGCGCTGTTGCTGATTCAATCCGGCCGGTTGAATGCACGTTCACTTCTCGATTTGCGGCTCGAAAACAAACGCAAGGGAGGATGGAATCCATTCCCGCGTACCTATGATGAAGCCCTCATTGAATCCGCAGAGCGGCTGCCAGAAGTCGATGGCGAAGGGGAACTCTCCAATCACAGAATTGACCTACGGCACTTGCCACTGGTAACCATTGATCCACACGATGCTAAGGATTTCGACGATGCGGTTTGTCTGGTCGAAAAAGACGGAATCCGGACTCTATGGGTCGCTATTGCTGATGTCGCCCACTATGTCGAACCGGATACTCGTCTGGATGCCGCTGCTCGTGCCCGTGCAACATCCGTCTATCTCCCACACACCGTTCTTCCAATGCTGCCACCGCGGCTTGCCGACGACTTGTGTTCCCTGCGAGCGGATGTCGATCGTCTGGCTATGGTCGTCTCAATGGAAATTGGAAAAGACGACTCAATTGTAGAATGCAAAGCATACGAAGCAGTCATTCGCGTTGCAGAAAACATGGCGTATGAAGATGCGTTGGACAATCCGCGATTTGCTGAGATGTTCAAGTTGGCAGATTCCTGGCAGAAAAACGAAGTCCGACTCAACATCCAAAATGCAGAATTGCGACCGCGTTTACACGGTGAGGAGAACATTCGAGTCGAAATCAAATGGCCGAACGCCGCCACGCAAATGATTGAGTCGTTTATGGTGGCTACCAACGCCTCAGTAGGCCATTTACTTGGCAAAGTAGGTGCACCTCTGCCATGGAGATGTCACACTCCACCTGACGCCATCGAGGTGGAAGAACTGAATGCAAAACTTGCTGCATTGGGCGTGAAAATAGAACTTCCACTGCCGAGTTATCGAACGCACGGCCAATCTGAAGAAGGCGAATTGGCTAACTTACTCGCTGGATGGGCTGGAGGTTCAATCGATGTATCAGGGATGGAAAGTGAGTCGGCTTCGGAAGATACCACGCCTGAATACCTCGCCAGTGTCCTGGATGCAGAAGCAAGACAGGACATTCTCGATGCCCTCGACAAAGCACAAGCACAAGCCTCAGAACTCAAAGG
>Ga0208950_1000388_pt1 | contig 23222 bp, 20 predicted proteins | sample AOAMet_54_BLW_10_2_FD_188234 | JGI IMG/M metagenome (GOLD analysis project Ga0208950, IMG submission 188234) | Ammonia-oxidizing marine microbial communities from Monterey Bay, California, USA - CAN11_54_BLW_10 (SPAdes) | ecosystem: Environmental > Aquatic > Marine > Intertidal zone | place...
GTGTTCATAATTTATCCGAGGTTTTGCTTTCACGTCTATAGCGCAGAATCAAGATCAAGGCGCTTTATCGAACAGGAGGTTGATGACTTCGGTGGCGGCATTTAGAGGTGACCGTTTACCTGCGATGACATCATCTTCAAGATTCGGGTAGATATCTCTGATGGTTTCATTGTGTTTTAGGCGTTGTTCAACTTCGTTGTTAATTAACCGTTTTAGCCAACTAAGATTTTGTTTCTCCCGTCGGTTCTGCAATCGATTCTCTTCAGTGGCGAGTGCCTGAAACTCGAATATCATGTTGGCGATTTGATCAATGTTGGTTTTTTCCGTTGATGAACAAGTCAGTACCTTTGGGCGCCAAAAGTCTGAATCTGCACGAAGCAAGTGCAATGCATTCTGGTAGTACTGTTTTGCGGTTTGGGCCAGAGGAATACTGGGGCCGTCCGCTTTGTTAATGATGATTGAATCGACCAATTCAGTAATGCCGCGTTTGATCCCCTGCAAGTCATCCCCTGCGTTGGGTACCATCAGCATCATAAAAAAGTCCACCATGCTATAGACGTCAACCTCTGACTGCCCAACGCCAACTGTCTCTACAAGTATAATGTCGTAACCCGCAGCTTCACATAACAGGATTGTTTCTCTGGTTTTATGCGCAATACCGCCCATCATGCCCGAAGAGGGGCTAGGGCGAATAAAAGCATCCGGTGACCTTGAAAGCTGTGTCATGCGCGTTTTGTCCCCAAGGATGCTACCTCCGGCGATCGGAGAGCTTGGGTCAACCGCGAGTACGGCAATTTTCTTACCGGTTTCAATGAGATGAAGGCCGAACGATTCGATGAAGGTAGATTTGCCCACGCCGGGCACTCCGGAGATACCAATTCTCAGGCTATTTCCCGTGTTGGGTAATATTTCCTCAATCAAAGAGGTCGCGAGTGCGCGGTCAGCAGGCAGCGTGCTTTCCACCAATGTGATGCATTTGGCCAGCGCTCGCCGATCACCGGAGAGCAGCGCCTGGTTGTCGATCTTTTCAGGCATCAGACCGCCTTATCGATAATATCCATCACTTCTGAGGCCGCCTTTGGGATGGGCGTACCCGGACCGAAGATCCCTTTCACATTAGCGTCCAGCAGGAATTGATAATCCTGTTTTGGAATCACGCCGCCGATGATGACAGTGATGTCTTCGGCGTTAGCTTTTTTCAATTCTTCCATCAGTTGTGGAATCATCGTTTTATGACCGGCCGCCTGTGATGAGACACCAATGATATGAACATCATTTTCAACGGCTTGTCTTACAACCTCAGAAGGAATCGCAAACATTGGCGACAGATCAATATCAAAACCTGCATCAGCGAATGCTGTGGCGATCACCTTGGCGCCGCGATCGTGTCCATCCTGACCCATCTTACAAACGAGCATACGAGGTCTGCGTCCGTTGGCATCTTCAAAGCTCTGAACTCTGTCGTTGATACCTTGCCAAGTCTCATCTTCCTCGTAGTGGCTGCCATATACGCCTGATAGTGTTTGTGACTGCGCCTCGAATCGACCGAACGAAGCTTCCATGGCATCCGAGATTTCCCCGACGGTTGCTCTGGCGCGTGTGGCCTCGATAGCAAGTGCTAGTAGGTTGCCAGTGCCAGACTCAGCAGCCTGTTCGATGGCTGAAAGGGCTGTTGTTGCTCTGTTCTCGTCCCGGTCTTGCTTAAGCGTCGCAAGGCGCGCGAGTTGTCCTCTTAACACGGCAGCATTGTCTATTTCCAGAATATCAACATTATCTTCGTTGTCAGAAGCGTACTTGTTGACCCCGACAATCACTTCTTCTCCCTTATCGATCAGGGCTTGTTTCCTGGCGGCTGCCTCTTCGATTCTGAGTTTAGGCATGCCGGTTTCGATCGCTTGTGCCATGCCGCCGCGTTCTTCGACTTCTTCAATCAGCGACCATGCCCGTTCAGCGATGGAGTTAGTGAGAGACTCCATCATATAAGAGCCGCCCCAGGGGTCGATCACATTTGTGATACCGGTTTCTTCCTGGAGAATTAGCTGAGTATTTCTTGCTATGCGTGCCGCGAACTCTGATGGCAACGCAATGGCTTCATCCAGCGCATTCGTGTGCAGAGACTGAGTGCCGCCAAATACAGCAGCCATCGCTTCAATGGTTGTTCTAACCACATTGTTATAGGGATCTTGTTCTGTCAGTGACCAACCGGAGGTCTGCGAGTGAGTGCGAAGCATTTTCGAACGTTCGTTGGTCGGTTCAAACTCATCGACGATTCTGGCCCATAGCATTCTGGCCGCGCGCATTTTGGCGATCTCCATATAGAAGTTCATACCAATGCCCCAGAAGAACGACAATCTTGGCGCAAAATCATCGATCTTTAAGCCCGCGCTGAGTGCGGTGCGTATGTACTCTTTGCCGTCTGCAAGTGTGTAGGCTAATTCAAGGGCGGCATCAGCACCGGCTTCCTGTATGTGATATCCCGAAATCGAAATCGTGTTAAACCGCGGCATATGCTCTGTGCAATAAGCAATAATATCGCCAATGATGCGCATAGATGGTTTGGGTGGATAGATGTAGGTATTTCGGACTAAGAACTCTTTGAGAATGTCGTTCTGTATCGTGCCTGAAAGTTGGTCCTGACTGACGCCTTGCTCTTCAGCCGCGACAACGTAACCAGCCAGTATCGGTAATACGGCCCCGTTCATTGTCATAGAGACTGATATCCTATCCAGCGGAATCTCATCAAAGAGGACTTTCATATCTTCTATCGAATCGATCGCGACGCCTGCTTTACCGACATCATGGGTAACGCGCTCATGGTCCGAGTCGTATCCCCGGTGGGTCGGTAGGTCAAAAGCGACCGAGACACCCTGGCCGCCTTCAGCCAGTAATTGACGATAAAACTTATTGGATGCTTCGGCAGTAGAAAATCCAGCGTACTGACGAATTGTCCATGGGCGACCCGCATACATTGTGGCCTGAGGGCCTCGAATGAAGGGGTCGAGGCCAGGCATGGTATTGGTGTGTTCAAGTTTCGCTAGGTCATCAGCCGTGTAAAGTGCTTTTAACTCGATACCCTCGGGTGTTTCTGTATTTAACGAGTCAATGGATTTACCCTTGAGTTGCTTTTCTGCTGCAGACTGCCATTGCGCGTATTGGTCAGTGTTTTTTCCGTCTGTTTCGCTCATGAATGGTCTCCCTGATGTTCCGCGAGCTCAATGAGCACACCGTCGCATGATTTCGGGTGGATAAAAATGACCCGTGTGTTGTGTGCGCCTGGTGTCGGAGCATCGCCTAGAAACTGATAACCCTTTGCCTTAAGTCGCTCGATGTCTGATTCGATGTCATCGGTTCTGAAGCAAATGTGATGAATGCCCGGGCCGCGTTTTTCAAGGTAGTTAACAATAGGGCCTTCGTTATTAAGCGGATGTACCAGTTCAATGCTGGTGCCATCAATCGGAAAGAATGCCGTCGTTGTTTTTGCCGGGATAACGCTTTCAGAACCCTGATACTCGAGTCCAAAGTCATTGAGAAAGCGCTCGATTGCGCTTTCAAGATTTGGAACAGCGATAGCGATATGGTCTAGAGCCGTAATCATTTTGCAGTAGCCTTTGGTTATTAAATAGAATCTGTTTTATGCGACAAACTCAAGGAACTTGTTTGTTTGCTTGACAATCGCGCTGTTAATTTCCTCTTCGGATAAAGTTTCGATAATCTCGTCAGGTGTGACCTTGAAAACAACTTCACCTTTCTTAACGATACTGGCGTCAGTCTCGATCAGCACTTGATTAATAGTGCCTGAAAAGGGCGCGTAGACTTTGTTAAACATCTTCATGACCTCAACAATAAATAGCGGGTCGCCTTTTTCAAAGTGCTGGCCTTCGCTGACAAATGTGTCGCTGTCTGGTGCTTCCCTCGCATAGAACATGCCGCCTGTTGGTACGGTGATTTCATCTGCAGCAGCGACGGGCGGTGGCGAAAGTGCCCTGAGCCCGTCTGCCTGCACTTTAGCGTCAAAAAGATCTGCCGGTATGTCGACTTTAAGATCGGCACCAACGCGAAGGTCAAAGAAACCTGAAGTCATACCGATATAAGGGAGTATTAGCAGTATATCCATGCCCAACTGAAAACCAGCATGGGCCGCTCGGGCTTCTTCTAAGTGCTCGCCGAGAGAATCTTCTGCCGCGCTAGACGCAAGTCGCTCATTGAGCGCTTGCCAGTCAGAGCAACCCATCAGGGCTTCAAGCTGCTCATAAAAGTCCAGCGCGCTCTGTAGCAACGCCTGATCATGATCCCAGATAGCGTATAAGGCAGGTGTGTCGTCTCTCGCTTCCATATTAAGATAGTGATACAACTCGGCAAGCACCCAGACCGGATTAGCCAGCCACTGAATGCCAGTTTTTGAGATCTTAAAATGCTGTTGGTTTATCGCCAACCAACCCGCAAGGTGGTGCGGTTGAGCAAACAGTTTATTAAGGGCGCGGGCAAGCAAGCTACTTTTTTGCTGTATGACTTGCTGGGCAGCTTTCTTAATATCGGCGTCGTCTGTAGTTGACAAACTGCTCGCTTCCATTTGACTATAGGCGTAGACGATGTCCAGGTTGTTGGCGAGAATCTTGAGTTTGCCGACCGCAGCCAAGTATGGCGATACAAAGTTAGTCGCGGGACGCGCGTTAACATTGTTGCCAATAAACCAGTTGAGCATGCCGTAGTGAAACTCCAGATTAGTCCCAAGATTATCTCCAGTGAGCCTGGTTTTGCGCAGCACTTCAGCCATTCTGGCGTATGACTCGACTCTGTCTTTTCCGGTGGTGAGGAGCAGTGCAATATTCGAATCGTAGGCCCCTGCCAGATGATATTTCATAAACACGTCGGTATCAGGGTTGTGCAGGCAGATACCCTGGTCGTCTCTGATTTCCGTGTTTAACACATTTGACCATTGCGTGATGATGCCGCCAGCGTGCGGTTTAAGAGCGTCGTCAGAGGCGTTGAGCCGAACTTCAACGGCGCTGTTTTCTCTTCGTTCCCGGGTGGGTTTAGGAAGTCGTGAGCCATGCTCCGCGAGTAACACCATAAGCTCGACAATAGAATCAACTTTGAACGATTCGGATTCCTGGTTTGGATTTGTAAATCGCAGGGCATAGCAGAGTTCCGTGACCCGATGCTCTACTTGAACCCGCGTGTTCATTTCCATAAAGAAATGTCGGTCCCGGTCTAGAATACATTCGAATGTTGAGACAGAATCAAGTCCGACAGCAGCACCAAAACGCGAAGCTTCCTCTTCCATTTTGATCAGCGTGTTCAGGTCTTCTTTTAATGCTTGTGCCTCGTTTTCTTTGTTTGCACTAAGCGCTGCATCAATCGATGCTTGCAACTCTTCAACGGTAACCGAGATCTCGAGCAGTTTTTGTTCATTCATCTGCACTGAGCAGTCACGACCACCCAGGGTTAGACACCAGTCACCGTTACCAACCACCTGAATTTCTTCATGGCGAACGGTTTCAATATTTATTTCGGCAAGCACGTTCTTGTTGTCGCCAACGCCTGTGGTTTTAACCTCTGACAATATTTCCCGAAAGGCGGGTACGGTTTGTTCTACGGCGGCTAAAAGATTCGCTTTGTCATCACCCTCAAATTGTGTCGGGCAGGATAGAATCCGTTGTCCCTTGCCACCGCCACCGCCAATCGCCTTGAGCCTTATGCGTGTAGAGGGATCGTTTTCAAACATTGTTTTGACCTGCTCGGTCAATGTGTTTGCGATGTCATCTGCGGAAATTAAATCAATGCCGGCAGCATATGACGCGGTGAGCAGCAGTTCAGCTTTGTCTTCCAGCGATTCGCTGGCCGCAAGTTCATTACTGTCAACGGTCAGTTCATGCGTGTCGATCAGTGCAGTGAGCGCCTCTTCAGTCGGATACTTTGCCAATAAAGTCAGGGTGGTTGCGTTGTCGACGCCAGGGGTAACAGAGACGTTAACGTCGAGCGCGGTCCGCTTAGCCAAATCTTTACTACCCGCGGATCTGATCGTTCTGGAGCAGGGCCCAATGAAATTGAGACCCGCAGATTCCATGGCGCGCACCATCTCTTCGTCTTCCGCCATAAAGCCGTAGCCCGCGAAAATCGAATCATAGTCGTTTGCTTTCGCGATCATAATGATCTGATTAATGCGTTCTGCACGTTCTTCTTTTGTTGCGCCAGAATAATCCTGAACCCGGTGTACCCTCGAAGGGTCAATATCCATTCGAAGCTCTGGCGAAAGTGCGTTGGCGTAAGTAATTGAATCTTTCTCGGAGAGCAAAATACCGAAATCAGAAATACCCATTTCAGAAAATACTGTCATCGCCTCCATTCTGATGGGGCCACGGCAAATAATCAGGGGTCTCATGGTGACGCAGGAAAATGAGTTGACCCAATCGGAGCCAGTGAGTGACTTCCGTCGGTTCTGATGGATTAAAGGGTTATTGAGGTACCATTCGTTGGACATCTTTAAAGTTGAACCTGATTTGAATTTGATCTTTTTATCTGACAACCCGTGACCGCATAGCTGGTGACAAAAGCGGGTGACAGTCCTGTTCTCTGCAATGTTGTTTCTTGGAGGCCGTTGCCTCTGGAAGCGCTAATGAAATTCTCGTTGAACGCCGTTGAAGGGTTCCGGTGTATAGTTTTCAAGGTGGAACTTCATGTGCTCCGACAATACCTGCCGTAAATCTGAAGGCATCGTAATTTGCGATATAGAACCTAGGCTTAACGCTTCCTTCGGATTCATGAGTTCCTTCTCATAGCGTTTAACAAGCACCGCCTCTTCGCCGGTTAGCCACTGAGTGACTTCCTTTTTAGCCTGTTCGAGGGCGGCGGTTTCCTCTGCGCCCTCAGAGACGAGTTGCTGACTGAGTTCTTTGACCTTGCCATTGACTGAACCGCGCAGGCCTCTTAGCTCATCCTTGTAAACAAACTCAACGCCAGGTGACCCCATCACTGCGACACGTGTTGTTGGCAGCGCAATCACCAGGTCTGCCCCGGTAGGGTAATTATTGTATGAGGCATACGCGCCGCCAATCGCGTTTCGCACTAATACGAGAAAACGCGGAGTTCGAAGGTCGATGATTGCGTCGAGCATTGCACGTCCGGCTTGCACAATACCGCGACTCTCTTGCTCCTTACCCGGTAAAAAGCCCGTGGTGTCTTCCATAAAGATGACGGGAATATTGTACAGATTACAAAAGCGTATAAACCTGGCGTTCTTATAGGCCGCATCAATATCGATCTGACCTGAACCTACGGCGGAGTTGTTAGCGACAAACCCTACGACGTTGCCGCCCAGCCTGCCAAGGCAAGTGATTGTATTCCGCGCCCGCTCGGGCTGAAGTTCGAAATAGTCGCCGTGGTCACAAATCTGTTGGATTAAAATGCTGATATCAACCGGTGTATTAAACCCAGTCGGTGAGTTGAAAGCTTTCTTGAATAAAATGTCGATGTCCCAGGTTTTTCTGTCCGTTGGGTCAGATGTTTCCTGAAAGGGCGAAGACTCAGCATTGTTCCCAGGTAGATACCTAAGCAGTTCTTTTGCTTTTAATAGTGCAGTGACTTCATCTTCGACGACAATGTCGGTCACCCCGGTAAGACTGTGTACGCCAGGACCACCTAATTCGTCAGCAGTGACATCCTCACCCAAGACTGACTTTACGACGCCGGGCCCGGTTAAACCAAAGAAGGTCTCTTTGGGCTGGATGAGAAAACTGCCCTGTCTGGGCAAGTAAGAGCCACCGCCCGCGTTGAAGCCAAACATGCACATGATTGAAGGTACCACGCCACTGATTTTACGCAGCGCAGTAAAAGCCTCTGCGTAGCCGTCGAGTCCACCCACGCCCGCCGGTACATAAGCGCCGGAGGAGTCATTCATGCCGATCAGGGGGATTCTGCGTTTACCTGCTAGTTCAAACAGCCGAGCTAATTTCTTACCATTGGTGGCATCCATTGAACCGGCTCTAATAGTGAAGTCGTGGCCGTACACGGCAACGTCACGGCCTTCAATATCGAGTATCGCGGTAACAAGCGAGGCGCCATCTAGATTCGGTCCCCAATTCTGAAAGAGAATTTTGGGTGGTTTGTCGGTTAAAACTTCAATCCGTTCCCAAATAGTCATCCGGTTTTTCAGATGTTGACGCTGAATATTTCGCAGCCCAGCTGAGGTGAACGGCTTGTTGATGATGTCAAAAGCATCACGCAGCGTTTCTTCATAAACGCCGGGCTGTGAGGCGACAGCGTCAGGTGCGGAAAATTCCATTTCTTCACTTTCGGCGAACGGGTTGTTTAGCTTCGGTATTATCTTCTGAGTCACTGTAAACACTGCGTTTTAAGATGACCGCTGAGTATAAATGCAATGATAGTGCTGATCCACACTAGATTAGTGCAGTGCAGCACGTGTGAGCCTGCAATGAAATCATTTATGACTCAGATTTCGCGTCCCATTATTGATCAAATGAATACAAAGAGGTGTTGTTGATAAGTTGGTTGAGGTGCTTTGGGTTCAATCAGGCCAACTTTTCCAAAAACTGCCGAATTGAATCATTCACCTGTGCCGGATATTCACCAAAGACAAAGTGCGTTCCACCTTCGATAAAAGTGGCTTCGGTGTTGGGCATGCGATCACGAAGGAACGCCGCATATTTGGGAGGTGTCATCATGTCCTTAGTGCCGGTGATGGCCAGAGACGGTGTCGAAATAGTTCCAAGTTGCGTAATAACATCAAAGGCGTCACAGGATTGCATGTCGTTGAGATATACCGCCGGCCCCACTTTAAGCGCTTCATTGCGCAGGTCTTCGGCGAAGTTTGCGGGTACGTTCTGCCAAGAATCGATGAACATTTCTGGAAAAATTTCGGGATTGTCGATCGCTTTTTCGAGAAAGCCCAATGTATCTGGGTGGACTCTTAATCGCGCACCACCTCCAATAAGTACCATTCCTTTAATGCTTCCAGGGTAAGTAAGCGCATACTTCAACGCAATGGCGGTCCCCAGAGAATGCCCAACAAGCACCAGATCTTTGAGTTGATGCTGATCAACATATGCTTTCAACCACGCAGTAGCACTTTCAATCGTTGTGCAGCATTCACCCTCAGGTCGCCCGGGAAGATCAATGGCGATAGCGTCGGGAAAAAATGCTGATTGATAGCGCCAAACTGTGCTGGTGGCGCCGGAGCCATGGATAAAGAGAAGCTGCATAAGGATACCTGAATGAAACGGTCAGTGTTGGCTTGGTGCTATTAAAAAGGTCAGCGAGATTTCTCCATGCTTAGGATATGCGGCAGACGATTCTATATTCATCAGACCCGGACAAGATATCACGCTGATTGCGAAGATACTTGCCCCTGTGTCACAGTTCTCGATAACCTCAAAACAGTTACCATGCTGGAGCAAACAATGTCATTGACTAAATCGCAATCCATCAAAATTTGGGGAGCCGGCACCTCGAGAACGCTGCGACCAATCTGGGTCGCTGAAGAGATTGGGCTCGAGTATGAACTGATGCCCATCGCGCCTCGGTCCGGTGAAACAAAAACCGAAGCATTCACTGATCTGAACAGAAAGCAAAAAATACCTTTGCTGGTCGATGGCGGGGTAAAGCTATCCGAAAGTGTAGCGATATGTCGATACTTGCTAGAGGCTTACAAGGGAGGTGATGTTTTTCGGCCCGTGGGGCTTGTTGATCGCGCCAAAGAGGATGAGTGGTGCTGTTATGTGTATGGTGAAATCGATGAATCTGGCCTCTATGTGATGAGGCGTCATCGCGACCTTGCGCATATCTATGGTGATGCACCTGAAGCGGTGTCCTCTTCTGCTGACTATGTACGCAGACATTTTGAAGTTGTGAGTGCTCATCTCGAAAACAGTGATTATCTTATGCCCCAGGGGTTCAGCCTCGCCGATATACTTTTGATGTCATGTCTTGATTGGGCGCGAGCCTACGGTATTGAACTATCACCGTCGCTTTTGGCATTCCAAGAAAACGTATCGCACCGGCCCGCTTTAAAGCGCGCTAAAAAAACAAACTACGCAGTGGAGATATGAATAATGGGACCGCTTGAAGGAATCAAAGTGCTTGATCTGACCGCGATGGTCTCAGGGCCGGTGGCGACGATGATGCTGGCTGACCAAGGCGCAGAAGTAATCAAAGTGGAGCCACCTGGTGGCGAACAAATGCGTCACATGGGAATGCCCCACAACGGCGTGCCGGCCACTTTTTACTCCTGCAATCGCGGTAAAAAGTCGATCGTGATCGATTTGAAGGCAGACGCAGGGAAAAAGGTGCTAACCGATCTGGTGCGTGATGCTGACGTGCTTGTCCAAAATTTTCGCCCCGGCGCCATAGCACGCATGGGGTTTGGCGAAGACGTCGTGCGCAAGTTGAACCCAACAATCATATATGTCTCGATCAGCGGCTTTGGTGAAAACGGACCCTATGCCCACAAAAGGGTATACGACCCTGTCATTCAAGCGCTGTCGGGCGCGACGGATATTCAGGCGAATCGTGAAACCCGTAAGCCGGCGATGTTTCGAATCATCATTGCCGATAAGGTCACATCGCTAACAGCAGCGCAGGCCATTTCCTCTGCCTTGTTTCACCGCGAGCGAAAAGGTGAAGGACAACACATTAAACTGTCTATGTTAGAAACAATGCTGGCGTTTTTCTGGCCAGAAGGGATGGGCGGACTGACCTATGCCGATCGCGAGTTCGATGTAACAAAAGAGCAAGGCACAATGGACCTGATTTTCGAAACGCAAGACGGGTTTATCACCGCAGGTGCTGTTTCCAATAAGGAATGGGTAGGCATGTGTAGAGCATTACAGCGTGAAGAGCTTATTGAGGATGAAAGATTTGCGACCTCAAGTGCCAGAATGAAAAATGCAGATCTCAGAAAACAGATCGTCGCAGACGAATTGGCAAGCTGGCAATCAGCAGAAATTCTGCAGCGACTCGATGATAACGATGTACCCAGTGCGCCGCTGCTAACGCGCATGGAGTTGCTCGACCATCAGCAGATCAAAGCAAACGCTACGGTGGAACGGATGACCTACGAGGGTTTTGGTGAGGTTCGCCAGGCAATGCCAGCAGCACGATTTGATTTAACGCCGGCTAGCATCTCCGGTCCAGCGCCACAACTGGGCGAGCACAGCCGGGAAATATTATTGAGGCTTGGCTATGAAAAAGAAGCCTTAGACGAGTTGTTGGCGAGCAAGGCAGTCATTGCCAATGACAACAATGAATAGCCGAAACAGATAACTTAAATATTCACAAAAAAGAGGGAGAGTTCAGTATGAAACCAGTTTGTCTGATCATGGGAGCAGGGGCAGGTATCGGCGGCACCACTGGCAAGCGTTTTGCCGACGAAGGCTACCACGCTGTGTTGTGTCGAAGGAGTGACAAAGAAGGCCTCGACAACATGGTCGCAGAGATTGAAAGCGCCGGGGGTTCTGCTACCGGCTTTATCCTGAATGCGACGGAAGAAAACACCATTGAGGACACGATTGCCGAGGTCGAAAAGAATATTGGTCCGATAGAAGTTGTTGTGTTCAATCTCGGTGCTCAGATTGGTGATCGGCCGTTGGCGGCGACAACCTACAAAATGTTTGAGCTGGGTTGGCGAATGGCGACTTTTGGGCTTTTTCGCGTCGCATCGGTTGTATGCCCTCTGATGGCTGAGCGAGGCAAGGGGGCCATTCTGGTGACATCGGCAACCTCTGCAATGCGCGGTAATCGAGGGCAGCATTCCCATGCTGCTGCGATGGGTGGCAGAAGAATGTTGTGTCAGACACTCAATGCAGAATTTGGCCCCCAGGGCGTGCATGTAGCGCACATCGTGGTTGATGGAGCCGTTGATGCGCCAGATACGCTTGGCAAAATGCTCGGCGAAGAGCGGTTTCAGCAGTTACGCGAGACCCGAGGTGGAGACCTTGACGGGTTGTTGTTGCCTGAAGAAATTGCGGATACTTATTACCACTTGGCGCACCAGCATCGTTCTGCTTGGTCCTTTGAGCTTGATCTTAGAACCTTCTCAGACACCGCCTGGTGGAATCACTCATAACTGCGACGGTTTCGTCTCAGGTCTTCCGTAATATTGAGCGCAAGGCCTGCGACGATCAACATCATCGCCAGCAATTTCCACCAGGGCATCGCTTCATCCAGCCATAGCCAGGAAGTCGTCATACCGAAGACAGGCACGAGCAGCGCCCAGGGCGCGACGCTCGCGGCAGGGTATCGGTTTAACAGAATATTCCAAATCCCATAACCAATCAGCATGTTGCCAATGCTTTGCCAAAGTACCGTCGCCCATGCAAACCATGAGGCATTAGCCATGCTACTGACTACCTCTGACAAACCAGTTTGGTAAATTGCCAAAAATGCGAGGGGAGGAATCGAGCACAGCGACGACCATGCAAGGAACGCAAATGCATCCACTTCGCCGACGTGTTTCACCACGATGTTACCACTTGCCCAGCTCAACGCGGCAATCAATACAATGGTCACGCCAAGCGCTGTTGTTACTTCGTTCGTATTTAAAAAAACCACAAGCAGACCCAGAAAGGCGATAGTCATCGCAACTAGCTGAAGTCGGCTAACAGATTCTTTGAGGTTCAAAACTGTCAGCAGGACCGTAAAGAAAACTTGTAGCTGGATTAGCAGGGATGCAACGCCGGGCGTGATGTCTTCTTGCATTGCCCAAAACAGTAATCCGAATTGTCCAACGCCGATGAGTAGTCCGTAGCCGACGATATATTTCCAAGCTGTTTTTGGTTTGGGTAAGAAAAACACTAAAGGAAAAGCGACAAACAAAAATCGAAGTGCGGCAAGGGTGAAAGGTGCCAGTTCATCCAGTGCGTAGCGAAGCAGGACAAAGTTGGTGCCCCAAATAAAAGTAACCAGCAGCGCCGCAGTTTGATGAATAAGAGACATTAAGTTGCGTCGAAACTTGGCAAGCAATGAGAAAAGAGTGTTTGGATTAACAAGAGAATGCTGAAGCCGTAATTTTGGTTGAGTTGCATACTAACGCTTGCTTGGCTTGCGAGAAACCCCAAGCGAGCTGGCGACATCAGATGCCGGCGATGTGATCAATATCTAACAGCTTGGCTGGTTTGCGCGCCGCTTGGCATATTTAGGTTAGATGTGGAAAGATGTGTCTCTTAAATTTGGTTGAAATTCAGGAGTTCACAGGTGGGATTGCAAGGTAAAGCGGCACTTGTCGGCGTCGCTGACTACAAAAACGTGCGTAAATACACGGGTAAGCGGAAGTTCTATCTTGAGCAATGGGCTGAACTGACCCAGATGGCGCTAGCAGATGCAGGCTTGTCGAAAGACGACATCGATGGCATTTGTTGTTCTTCGATTCCTGAATCTGACCTTTTTGCACCAGCAACGGTGGCGGAATATCTCGGACTAAAAGTGAATTTTGCAGAAATGGTCGATCTCGGCGGCGCCTCCTCTGTCAGTATGATTTGGCGTGCAGCAGCGGCCATTGAATTGGGCATTTGTGAGGCGGTTGTCTGTGCTGCACCGGGTATTCCTATCCCCTCTAACCCTGACAGAGGACCGCGCGATCCCAATCGATTTTATGGTTCTACCAGCGCCAATTGGGGGTCACCCCAAACAGAGTTCGACGTGCCCTACGGCAATGTGGCCCAAAATGTCGGCTACGCGCTGATCGCCCAGCGATACGCGGATGCCTACGGCTATGATGAGCGGGCGCTGGCAAAAATTGCCGCCGACCAGCGCACCAACGCCCAAGGTAATCCGAAAGCGGTTTTTCATGGCCAGCCAATCACAATTGATGATGTGTTGCAGAGCAAGATGGTTGCCGATCCATTGCATGTATTAGAGATAGTCATGCCCTGTGCGGGCGGCAGCGCCTGTATTGTCGTAAGCGAGCGACTGGCACGTAAATGTAAACATCGCCCCGTGTATGTCACGGGTTGTGGTGAGCACTTAACGACGCGTTCGGTAACTTATGCTGAAGACATGACGGTCTCGCCGGTGGGCCCAGCCGCTGCCAGTGCCTTTGGCATGGCGGGCAAAAAGCCTACTGATATTGACGTGCTTCAGGCCTATGACTGTTACACCATTACGGTGCTGTTAACGATGGAAGACGCTGGTTTCTGCGCCAAAGGTGAGGGTTTAAGTTTTGTCAACGAACATAGTTTGACCTTTGATGGCACCTTTCCGGTGAACACCCATGGCGGCCAGCTCGGTGCTGGGCAGGCAGCAGGCATGGCGGGTGGTATGTCGCAACCGGTTGAAGGCGTTAGACAAATCATGGGTCGCGCCGATGGCCGTCAGGTAAAAGATTGCAATACCGCCTTGATCACCGGTACCGGCGGTATTATGAGTGAACAATCGGTGATCATCTTGGAGGGCGCGTAGATGAAAAATGAACGTGATAATCATGCGCCATACCAAAGACCTCAGCCGCGCCCGACGCCGACCAGCGAGCCTTTTTGGGCAGGTCTAGCCGCGCAGCAAGTAAGGTTACAACAGTGCGATGATTGCGCGGGTTGGGTTTACTACCCGCGAAGCCATTGCCCTCATTGTTTATCTTCGAACCTGACTTGGCAAGACATCTCCGGAGAAGGCACGCTTTACAGCTACACGGTGGCACAGCAGCCGACTGCCCCCCAGTTTGCCGGTGAGGAACCCCAGTTAATTGGTGTGGTTGAGCTGAAAGAAGGGGTACGACTCAACACAGTGATGGTCAATGTTTCGCCGGAAGACCTTAAAGTTGGCATGCGTGTGAAACCTGTGTTTTTTCAATTAGCAGACACAACGCTGCTATACTTTGAGCCAAGTTAGCGCGGACAAAAAGTATGCAGGCTGCTATCGGACCCAACCGCCTTGGGCACTTGTAACCGCCGCAGAAACCCCAGATGATGCAATATCAAACAAGAGGATGAACTGATGGACATGATTTTAAGAACGTTAGTATCGGTTTTATTGCTTGCGCCACTTCAGCTGATGGCAGCTGAAGATTGCAAACCTAGCGAGTGGGGAGCGGATGATCAGATGGGTGCCGCTAATCGAATTACGCCGGCAAGCATCAAAAAAGCTAGTCGGCTCATTAAAACCGGCAAAACATATAGTCTTGGCATTACAATTGATAGCGACATGCCTGCCTTTGCGCCGCGCACGCTCTCCCTCACGGTGGTTCAGCCGAACCAGCAGGAAGCCAATCGCCCAATGGGTGAAATGACCTATAACGACGACATTTTTACTGGTTGGCTGGGTATTGGGTCGCAGATCGACGGCCTTGGTCATGCCGGTCATAAAGGTATCTACTACAACTGCAACGACGCAAAAGACTTTGCCAGTGTGAGTGGCCTCACCAAACTCGGTATCGAAAATGTGCCGCCGATTGTGGCGCGCGGTATAGTCCTCGATATGGCAGGTCACTATGGCGTTTCTCATCTCGAAGCAGGTCAATATTTCACGGTAGATGATGTGAAAGCGGTAGCGAAGAAACAGGGAACGCCGATTCGTGAAGGCGATGTCGTGCTGTTTCACACTGGTTGGACCGACGCAAAACTCAAGTCAGATCCGGAGGCATGGGTGAGCGGTGAGCCGGGGCAATCCGAGGAAGTCGCACTATATATGGCATCAAAGAAAGTGGTCGCGGTGGGTGCAGATACCTGGGGTGTTGATGTTGTGCCGCCTCAAGTTGCGACACGACCCTATCAGGGGCACATAACTTATTTAAAAGAAAACGGCATCTATATGTTCGAAACGATGAACACCGGACCATTGGTGCGAGATGAAGCCTTTGAGTTTCTCTTTGTGTTAGGGCAAGCCAAGGTAAAAGGCGCTGTGCAAATGTTGATAAACCCAACGGCGATTAGGTGATGCGCTAAGCGCGTTGGTTTGCGGCGCGCGAGTAGTAGAGACGTTGGGAGTATAATCGAGATCATAAATTATTAGAGATCTCGATATACCCCTAACAATACCCCTTCTAATGTTTCACACCTCGATGCAGTGCTGGGCGAAAGCAGGCGCGACTGCAGCAAATAATCTCAGAGGTCGCTTACTTAGGCGCTGATTCAGGTTGGTACTTATAATAATCTGAAACAGGAATCATCAAATGGGCGTAGGGCGTATTCGCAAACATGACATACGGCGCTCCCGTTTTGAAACTGGTTGGGTAATTGATGAGACTTGCTGGGTCTTTGGGCATCAGCATCAAATGAGGGCCTGACTCAATCCATTGACCTGGCGCCGCATCTTCCTTGTTGAGCACGCCTGCTTTGGTGTTGTCCTCGCCCATGTCACCGTGAAGCATCCACATAAAGGTATCTCGCTCCATCACGGGTGATTTGCCTGCCATGTAGCCCATCATCCACTTCATACCCTCGCCGTCATGGCAAGCGGCCATGGCTTCATGCGGAGAGCCCCATCCTGTTTTTGGCACCGGGCGTGGATTTGCCGACTGACATATCCAGCCGTTGCTGCCTTCGCGCAGCACAGAGCCGTCACTGCCAATCACTGTGGCAAAGTTACCGATAAAGTCAGGCGCCGCGGTGCTATAAGCTTTAATTTGCCAAGCCGCAGAAGTGTGATCTTCGTTATCACTCGCTTTATGGTGATCAGCCAATGTAACAGATGCATAAACCCCAAGAAGCACGATAGTCAGTTGTCGCATAACCATAAAAGCCATAATAAAGCCTCGATAATAGTTGATGGAATTGTTGGACCAATGTAGCTCAGGTGCACAGAGGCGGCAAGACGAAGTCATCAGGTTCTCAAAGTCCAATGATCAACGGATGCGAGCGGGCTTTGTGATTTCATCCATTTACTGCACTCAGTGCATAAAATGGTGGAGGCGGGGAGAATCGAGATTAGGGCTTAAGTGGCTGATAAATATGAGTTTAATGAGTTCAAAACCCGCGTTTTTGACGTCCTTTCTTACAATGATTCTTACAAATTGGCCCACAAAAAATGTTTCGGTCGCGGTCAAAGGTATCCGAGTGGGTGATTTGATGTGCTGATCGCGCTTATTGTCACGATCATAAACTCGATAATTTCAAATCTAGTTAACGAGTCATTCCCAAGTAAGTTTGACCAGCGCTTAACTGCGGCAGCAGACACTTTAGAAATAAACATGCGGAAGCAGTAAGAGACAAGAGAAACACAAATATGAACCATGTAGATTGCAGTGAGAGGACTAACCTGTTTACTCTTAGGTTTCGTATGATGAAAAGACGAGTTTCTTAACAGTCACAAGGACAGCACCCGGTTATGACAATAGCATCACGCAAGATAGGATCTTTTGAAGTGCACCCAGTGGGCTTGGGTTGTATGAATCTAAGCCATGCCTACGGGCCTGCGCAGCCGCACGAAGAAGCGGTCAAGTTTCTGCAGCACGCGTTAGACATTGGCTATAATTTTTTAGATACCGCCACCATTTACGGTATGGGTAACAATGAAAAGCTCATCGGCGAGGCCATTAGCCACCGCCGAGATGAATTTGTGTTGGCCAGCAAGTGTGTGATGGGCTTCAAAGACGGCAAGCGCTTTTTAGATGGCCGACCTGAAACGATTAAAGCGGCCTGCGAAGCGAGTTTGACACGCCTGAAAACAGACGTAATAGATCTTTACTACATGCATCGGCCCGACCCTAACGTGCCGATTGAGGAATCGGTTGGTGCGCTGGCGGCGCTGGTTGCCGAGGGCAAGATTCGCATGATTGGGCTATCTGAAATGTCAGCCGAGACTTTGCGTCGAGCACATGCCGAACACCCGATATCCGCCATGCAGTCAGAATACTCTCTGATGACCCGCAATCCAGAAATTGCCGTGTTAGATGCCTGCCGTGAACTTGGCGTTACGTTTGTGCCGTTCTCGCCAGTAGGGCGGGGTTATCTGGCAGATGAGCCGCTCGATCCAAATGGTTATCACGAAAGTGATTTACGTAAAACGTTCCCGCGATTTTCAGAACCACATCATTCGGCCAATTTAGGTTTGCTGGAACTGGCGCTCGGGCACGCGCAAGCAATTGGCTGCACGGTCGCGCAGTTGGCGTTGGCCTGGACGTTAGCGCAGGACCAAGACTGTGTGCCGATTCCAGGAACCACAAATCTACAACATCTGGAAGACAACTTTGGCGCAGCTGGCGTGGAGATTCCTGAGCAGGTGCTTGAGGCCTTGAATGCGGCGTTCCAGCCGGAGGCGATTGCCGGGCCAAGGTATTCGCCGGCGGCGCAGGGCACGGTGACGACTGAGCGTTATGGGTTTGAGTAGGGTGCCAAAGTCATAAGTCATTGTAGGGTTAGCCGGCTACTGGCGCCGGAAATAGATTGGATATATAAATGAAAAAGTTAGCCGTAGTGCTTTGTACATTGCTTGTCTGTTCTTGTACGAAAGAGCTTTCTTCAGATCAACTCGTCGAAATAAACGGTCTAGCTTATGAGGTTAATTCTCGGACGCCTTTTACCGGAAGGTTAATCGATTTTTACGAAAATGGTCAGTTGGAAAAGCAAGAAATCTACCAAGATGGCGCACTCAATGGATCTCGGGAGTCTTACCATGCAAATGGTCAGCTAGCGAACAAAGAATTCTACAAGGGTGGACTTGAAGATGGACCTTGGGAGTTTTATTACGCAGACGGTCAGATAAAAAAGAGAGAATCCTACAAAGATGGTAAACCGGATGGCACTTGGGAGATGTATCACGAAAATGGCCAGTTACGGAGTAGAGGGTTTTTCAAGGATGCAGAACTGGATGGTTCCTTGGAGATTTATTCAGAAGATGGTCTGTTGATGGTTAAAGATTTTTACGTAAATGGAAAGCGCATATCAGAATGACGGGGGCAAACGATGCGAATTAAACTTCTCTGATTAAGGACTTTAGTCCTTATCCTCCTCTTTCTCGCTGATAAACTGCGGCGGTGGTGAGAATTTACCCCAGATTTCAAATTCTTCATAAACGTCCACTTCGAGGCCGCGTCGCAAAAATTTCCCGACTGCATCATCCGTATCCTGACCATTCAAAAAAGCACTGCAGGCTTTGTTGATTGCCGTGACGGATTGCCGCAACTGGCTGGCAGCGGGCTCTGAGAGTGAATCCCAATTCACCGTTTCGTTGATGAAATCAGTTTCGCGGAATATTTCTAGAATAAATTCTTTCGATTTCATGTCATAGCATCCGTGAGACGAGTCCTACGTTGGTAGGACCCGTTCTCATCTTATCCGCGATGAAATTCTCGTATGACCTCGCCGGGTCGATCGCCAGTGTGTTCACAGTTTCGAACCACAACTTTACCCGCAACAATCGTTGCGTCGTAGCCCGTACTTTTCACCGTGAAACGACCACCGCCATGCGGGAAATCGTTAACGTATTCAGCGTGATGAGTAGACAGATTGTCGTAGTCAATCACGTTGATATCAGCGTGCCATCCCTCTTTAAGGTTACCGCGCTGTTTGAGGCCAATGATCTCAGCTGACTTGCCGGTGATTCGGTGAATTGCTTCTTCCACCGTATACACACCTTGCTTTCGCGTTAGCTCACTTAAGAGAACCGTTGGCGAATCCGTATCGGTAAAGAAGCCAACGTGGGCACCCGCATCACCGAGCATCGGGACTACATGAGGTAGCTTCATATAGTTCCACTGGTTTTCCAGATTGCCGCCAAACATCCATAAGTTGAAGTACTCATGTCCTTCAGAGGCAATCAGGCGGTCAACGTAGACCTCAACCGGATCCTGGCCCGCTTGTTCAGCTAATTGGGCCAGGCTGCACTTTTGATCAAAGTCCAAGTTTGGTCGCTCGCCGGCACCGAAAGCGTGCAGCATATGCGCCATTTGGTTCAGGTCACCAGCCTCCATGCCCTCTTTGATGAGTTTATTTCTTACTTCTGTCTTCCTCATGTGGGCTACCCGGTCTGCAATCGTGGGTAGTGCCATTAGCTCTCTCCAAGCGCTGGATTTTTTTGTAAACGGCGAGAGTTGTGCAAGACCAAAAAAGGCCCCGCTAGGCCGGGTATGACATAGGCTGGCGATTCGCTTGCCGTTTTGATTACCAGCATCAAGAAATTCTGCCCAGCGACCAACGCCACCGTCACCTTGTGGGCCGGTGCCACCAGAAAAGAGGACCTGGCAGCCAAGATTCATACCATCGCGAAACATCTCTAATTCGGTTTCGAATCGAGTCGCCATATCGTTTGCAGACTGGAACATCGAACCGATTCCCCCGCCTGCGATGACCGCCTCTTGAATGGCTTTAGTTTCCCGAAGGTCCGCCCAAGTACCTGGCGTGCAACGTCCGTCGGGTACTTTGTGCAGTAAAAAGCGGGAGGTAGAAAACCCAACCGCACCGGCTTCCATAGACTCTCGAACCATCTTCACCATGTAATCGAGTTCAGCGTCGTCAGGTTGCACCCCTTCGTCCATGGATTTGTCACCCATGGCTTCATACCGAACAGAGGAATGCCCAACCAGACCAACGATGTTGAGCGCTGGATTCAAGGCGTTTATGGAATCTAAGTATTCGCCATAGCTATTCCAGTCCCATGGCAGGCCATCCATGATGGCATCAGCGGAAATGTCTTCCACCGATTCCATTAACTCTGCGAGATAGCGTCGATTCTTTGGCCCACAAGGTGCGAAGGTGACCCCACAATTACCAATCATGGCGGTCGTCACGCCGTGATAAGACGACGAAGTCATCATTGGGTCCCAACCGATTTGGGCATCGAGGTGTGTGTGCAGGTCAACAAAACCCGGTGTCACTAGTTTGCCGCTCGCATTAATTGTCTCGGCGGCAGTATCCCCCGCCAAATCGCCAATTTGCGTGATGCGACCGTCAGTGACCGCGAGGTCGGCCTTTATGGGTTCAGCGCCTGTGCCATCGACAAGGGTGCCACCTGTAATCATTAGATCGTGTTCCATCGAGTCCTCCGTTCGCCTGCAAAAAGTTTAGGTACATTTGAATATATCAAAATAAATCCATCTTTTTCTAGATGAATTTAAGGTCATAATCTGAACAAATAAGAACCGTTCCAGCGCATTCGAATGTCCAATAACGCGCTGCGATTAATTCTACCTAGCTCAACGTGATCAGGCTCCAACGCCATTTGCTCACCCTAATTAGGTTAACTTGAGTACCTGTCTTGCATTGTCTCGCAGAAATTTTGGCCAAACATCATCATTAAGGGCCAAGCCTTGCATATCATCCATAATGCGATCCAGTGACAATCCCATAGGAAAATAGCCACCATAGATAATCTTGTGGCTTCCCCTTGAGTTTGCGTAATCGATGATGGACTTTGGATAAAACTTTGGCGCAAACGCAGTGGTTGAGTAATAAAGATTAGGCCACTTCAACATCAGCTTGATCGCAAGGTCTTCCCAGGGTTCGCACCCATGCCGGGTGACGAACACTAATTCTGGAAAGTCATACATCACCTGATCGATTAACTCGACCTTTTGCGGCCACATTGGAAATCGCGGTCCCGGAACCCCGACACAGGAAAAGATGGGTACATCCAGCTCAACACACTTGGCATAGATCGGGTACATCTTAGCGTCATTAATGCCCACCTGAGGATTAAACCCCGCATTAAAGGCGCCAAAAGAACTGACACCAAACGCTTCATACTGGCGCACCATTTCGCGAATACCTTCCATGCCGGTATTGGGATCAACGCTGCCCTGACCAACAAACCTATCCGGGTGCTCGGTTAAAGCTTTGCGCGACACTTCTCCGCCAACGCCAATGAGACCGATTTCAACGCCGTGTTTATCCATTTCATTTAAGGTAAGGGTGACCGGGTCCTTCGAACTACCGTAAAGTTCCTTCGGCACTTGCTTGAACATGTATTCCACCGGGAATTCAAACTTTGCAGAAGGATCCTTCAATTGTTCGCGAATGAAATCGTACATCGCAAAATCGTCGGCGGGAAAACCAATCATGGTATCGACGATACCAATATCCTTAGGCACAGACATAGGGGTCTCCTGGGGCGCTCAACGATGAAGCGCGTTCTGAAAAAGGTAGCACATCGAGTCTCGCGGGATGTCCTCTTTACGCAGCGCTTGATTCACTTGCTGCGGAGTGGGGCCAAATTGTTTCGCGAGGGGTAATAGTTTCTCGACGTCAAAGTTATAAACGTCAGCGGCGTTCAATCCGAGAATCTTGCGGCGATGTTCTTCTGGCACCTGATCGAAGGTGAGCCTTAGTGATTCAAGGTTGTAGGGGAATGTCCCTTCGTAGTGCGGGTAATCGTTACCCCAAAGCACTTTATCTACACCGATCCTATCAATACCCGCGAGATCAGCTTTGCTTGGGAAACTCGCACCGTACCAGACATTCTGCTTGGCATAATAACTGGGCGGCTCAGACAACACCCATTGCTGGTCGCCATAATTCAACTCTCCAATAGCACCGGCACTCATTCCCTGATGAATCCGATCCATCTGGTCGAGTAACGGTGGCGCCCACGCACATCCTGACTCAGTCAGGACATATTTTAGCTGTGGGAATTTTTCGAACACACCGCTCATGATCAAATGGCGAAAGCCGGCCTGGCAATAGTAGGTGACTTCGGTGACCCACAACGCCTGTCCTACCATGGAGTCGCCATAATCCGGTGAACCTTGTCCAGAATGCTGGTTCATGACAAGACCATGATCCTGAATAGCGGCGAACACTCTATCCCATGCTGGGTCATACAACTGCTTGAGCCAGGTACAATCTGGCGGAATAAGCGGCAACATAACGCCACCGCGCAACCCAGCTTTAGCGATGAACTCTATGTCTTTTATCGCCTCGTCAAAGTCGTTAGGCAGAATCAAACCGATCCCCGCTCTTCTATCGGGGTCTTCTGCACAAAAATCCTTTAGCCATCGGTTGTGTGCCCTGATACCTGCCAGGGTAAGTTCGTACTCGTCAGGCTTTGGTGGACGTGCCGTAACGATACTCTGGTTAAAAAAAGGTGGCACCGTATTAGGAAAGACAACCTCGCCAACAACCCCTTGGCTGTTTTGATCATCGGTACGGATATCAAGGTCCCAGTTACGTTTTTTCTTATTGCCATAATGCGCCTGAGATGGGTTTTTGTAGCCACCCCGCCATTCATCAAATCGTGCCCGATAGTTAGGGTCTAGATAGTCTCTGTACTGTTCGTGACTTCCACCTGCATGGGTGTCAGCGGTAATCAAAAGATAAGGATCATTATTCACGGAATGTTGCCTTTCA
>Ga0208950_1000410_pt1 | contig 22743 bp, 23 predicted proteins | sample AOAMet_54_BLW_10_2_FD_188234 | JGI IMG/M metagenome (GOLD analysis project Ga0208950, IMG submission 188234) | Ammonia-oxidizing marine microbial communities from Monterey Bay, California, USA - CAN11_54_BLW_10 (SPAdes) | ecosystem: Environmental > Aquatic > Marine > Intertidal zone | place...
ACATAGTTAAAACATAATTACATCTAATTAGGAAACAATGTGATTGTGATTAGGTAGGAATTTATTATAATTTTAAAAATTTCTGTATGTTTAGGAGAAGAAAAACAAAACCAATTAATAGAGATAGTGAAGGATATTAGCAATATTGATAATATTAAAATATATCCTTAATACATTTTATGTACTTGATTAATATTTCTCGATATTTAATATTTTAAATATATATTTTTAAGGAGTATGTGATTTGTCAAAAGCTTTTTTGTTGTGGTGGATACAGGTAGTTACTGTGTCATTTGCTGCAATCTTAATTTTTACTTATGGATGGTTTGAAAAGCTATATGATGCTGATCAAACTAAGATTAGTTTTATAATAATAGTAATTTTCATTGGAACATCAATATCAACAGGTTTCTTAAGTTTTAAGTCAAGCGTTGAATATAATAAATTAAGTAATTATATATGGTTTGCTTCAGAAACAATGGTTACTCTTGGTTTAATTGGAACAGTTGCAGGGTTTTTATTAATGTTAAGTTCTGCTTTTGATAACTTAGATGTTAGTAATGTAGAAAATGTCCAAAAAGTAATATCTAATATGGCGTTGGGAATGAGTACGGCGTTATGTACTACTCTTGCAGGTTTAGTTGGTAGTGTATTAACTAAAATTCAAATGGTTATTCTAGAGAATAATTCTAATTATGAGTGATCCTAGATACAGATCTTCTTTTGGATTTATAGATCTATTATTCAATATGCTGATAGGTTTTGTATTCTTGTTTATGTTAGCTTTTTTGTTAATAAATCCAGTAGCTAAAAAAGAAACAATAAAGCCTAAAGCAGAGTACTTTATAGAATTGGAGTGGGATGGTGAAAAGCCATATGATCTAGATGTTTGGGTTAAAGACAATATGGGCCATATAGTAAGTTTCAGAAGGCCGGATGACGCATTAATCCATTTAGAAAGAGATGATTTAGGTACTGTAAATGATACTTATGTGGATCAAAATGGTAAAACAGTTTACTTAAAAGAAAATAGAGAGGTTGTCGCTATAAGAACACCAGAGGCTAGATCATATTTAGTTACAATTCATTTTTATAATGCAAGAAAATTTCCAGCACCCCTTACGCATGCTACAGTAAGGTTATTAAAAGTTAATCCTTATAAAGAAGAATACACAAAAAAATTATTTTTTAGTGAAGAAGGCCAAGAGCTCCCAGCATTTAAATTTAGAGTTGATTATAATGGTATTGTTCACGTTGATCCAACGAACGAGCTTATAATTGATGGTGAAGTAATAAGAAAAAAGAGTGGTGTGTAATGTTAGATTTTTCAATCAGCACAGGACAATTAATGTTGATTTGGTCGTTTGCGGGGGCTATTTGTTGTTTGCCATTTTTTACAAAGAATGTTTGGCAAAGGTTTTTTACAGTACCTATTATATTTATTGCGATATGGCTTAGTTTTTATACAAATCACGAGTTTATAGGCCGTCCTATGTATGACAGGCCTCCAGAACAATTTGTGTATGAACATCACGCAGTCATTTATGATGAAGGTGAGAGATTAATTGTACTTTGGGCTGTAAAAGACGGTATTAATAAGCTTTTTAAATTCCCTCATACAGAACAAAATGAAGAAGCTTTAGATCAAGCTAAAAGAAATGCTGAAAGATCAGGTGTCCCTCAAATGGGTGAAATTGTTAAAGAAGATCCAGTTGAAAAAAGATCAAGAAATAACGAATTTACTTTGAAAACTTATCGGTTTCCATTTCAGAAGATGATGCCTAAGTAAAATATTTAAATTTTAAACTTTTGTTCTATATACTTACTCAAAATTGGTTGAATCGAATTTGACATCTCTGAAAAAGAATCCTCCCACAAATTTTTTGAATTCCCAACATCATGTCCTGTAAGAAGTAGTGTGCCGAAGGGTCCTACTTGGTCAATAAACTGAATTAATTTTTCTGTGACAGTTTTTTTGTTCCCAACAATAATTAAGTTCTTTGCTTTTGTTATGGCTTCTGGAAGTTCTTTGTTTAGATTAATATCTTTTCCTAAAGTGCCAGAAGCTAGCTTTGAAACAGTATTTAAATAAAGAAAATAATGAGAAAAAACCCCTTTGGGGTTATCTAATATCTCTTTAGCTTCTGTGTCTGAAGAAGTGATAAGCACGCTTCTCCCAACACGCCATTTACGATAGGAAGGTTTTTTTCCTACTTTATTTGCAGCTTCTTGATAAGTAGGCCAGTGAGTTGCAATATCATTTGCATCAACAAAGTTTCCTGAAATTGGTATCCATCCTTTTTCTCCAGCTAATTTAGCAGTCATTGAATTAGGATTTTTTAAAGATACTGCAATTTCTGGATGAGGAGTTTGAAATGGTTTAACAAATTTTCCAATACCTAATTGACTGACAACATTTTTGTTAAGAGAAATGTCTAGAAATTCACCCTTATAATTATAATCTTTCTCATCACTCCAAAATTTTAAAATTGCCTCTATAGATTCAATCATGGTAATGGCACGTGTGCGACCATCCATATTGTCAAAAAGTTCCCAGTCACTAACTAGACCACCAGCACCAACTCCAAGTATAACTCTGCCTTTAGATAGATGATCAAGTAAACTTACTTGACCTGCGACTACTGCTGGGTGTTGTTGTGGTAAAGAAATAACACCTGTTCCAAATTTTATATTTGTGGTCTCTGATATCAACGAGGCATTAAATATCAGAGGAGAGGTTACTGGCTCTGCAGTTGAGCTATAATGTTCACCCATCCATGCTTCAGTGAAATGCAATTTATCAGCTAAAATAACAAGCTGTCTGTCTTCTTCATAAGAAACGCTTACATCCTTGTCTGCTGGATGCAACGGCATCATAAATAATCCAAGATTTAACATTTATTTACAGTTTTTCCAAAATAAGTTCGTTTTAATTTTTTCTTATATTATAAAAGCTTAAACTTTATTATTTTATATGTAATTATAAAAAAATTAAAAATCTAATACTACAGAGCCAGTTGTAAGTCTTCTTTCTAAAAGAGATTGAGCTTTTTTGATATCATCTATTTTTATGACGTGATCAATATTAATTTTAATGTCTTTATTGATTATCATATCAAAAAACATATCTGCATTTTTTTGCATTTCATCACTATTTTTGATGTATGTATTTAACCCACCAGTTGCAATTGACCCTGAAAAAGATCTTAATGTATTTATATTTATAGGTTCAATTGGTCCTGATGAAACGCCAAATGTCACTATTCTTCCTTTTGGAGCAAGGCATTTTATACCTTTTAAAAAAGTATCCTTCCCAACAGAGTCGTAAATAACATCTACACCTATATCTTTTGTTATTTCCATAACTTTTTCATAAAAATTATCCTTTAAATAATTAATCGTGAAGTCACAGCCATTTTTCTTTGCAATTTTTTCTTTTTCTTCAGTACTAACTGTTCCAATAACATTTGCTCCAATCTTTTTGGCCCATTGGCATAGGATTTGGCCAACACCACCTGCGACAGCATGTATAAGTAGAGTATTGTTTTTTTTTAGTTTGTATGAATGATGTAATAAATATTGGGATGTTAGTCCTTGAAGAGTTGCAGCGGCGGCAATCTTAAGATCAACTTCATTTTTTAATTTTATAAGTTTATTTTCATTTAAATTCATCATTTGTGAAAAAGAACCGAGGTTCATGCAGTGAGTGACTTTGTCACCAATTTTAAATTTTGTAACATTACTTCCTAATTTTTTGATTTTTCCAGAAGCCTCCATGCCCATTATAGTAGGCAGGTTTTTTAAGGCGTAAGTTCCATTTCTTTGATTTATATCTATAAAATTCAAACCAGCATAAGAGTGCTCAATCAATACTTCATTTGCGCTAGGTTCTTTGATGTCTATTTCTTCTAATTTTAGGGCATCAACAGATCCCTGTTCATATATTTTAACTACTTTAGTCTTCATCTTTTTACTCACTAAATTATAAAAGGAAATTTTTTAATATTTCTTTTCCACCTTCACTACCAAATGATTCAGGGTGATATTGGATTCCATATATTGGATAAGAATTATGCGATATTGCCATAATTTCATTTTGTGATGTTATATCTTTAAATTTAGGTAAAATATTTTCAAAGTCTGTATCATACGAAACTCCATTTATAGTAAAGCAATCAGGAAGTGATTTTACGTCAACTATTAATGAATGATATCTCATTATTTCAATGTTTTGAGGAATATTATTATGTATTCCTTGTTTGTCATGGCATAAATACGATACTTTACCATGCATCGGTTTTTCAGCATGAATAATTTTACCGCCATAAGCATTGACAATGCCTTGCATACCAAGACAAATTCCTAATATTGGGGTAAGCGGACCTTTTTCTAAAATTACATCCTCACATATACCAAAATATTTTTTTTGTTCAGGAGATCCTGGGCCAGGTGATATAATTATTTTATCTGGGTTAATCTGGTTAATATCAATTATTGTTAATTCATCATTTCTTTTTACAATGACTTCATTATCAAGCTTATTTAAGTACTTATTAAGGATTTCACCACACAATTGATATAAATTAAAGGTAAATGAATCATAATTATCTATAATTAAAACCTTCATTTTATTTTTTATTCTCAAAAGATTTAAGAACTGTTTTCATTGCTTCTAACTTTCTTTCTATTTCTTGATATTCTTTATCGGGGTCTGAATCGTATACATTTCCTCCACAAGTTTGTGCATAAGCTTCTTCACCTTTAATAAATAATGATCTTATAGGTATTGCAAACGTACAATCTCCATTAAAGCCAAATTGACCAATAGCTCCTCCATATGGCCCTCTACCATCTTCTTCAATTTCATTTATTATTTTCATTGCTTCAATTTTAGGAGCTCCTGATAGGGTGCCTGCAGGAAAGTTTGATGCTAGTGCTGAAAACATATCTTCATTTTCATTAATTATGCCTGCAATTTCAGATGAAATATGTTGAACATGCGAGTATTTTTTTATATCCATTAAATTTCTTACTTTAACGGTTCCAAATTTTGCAACTCTCCCTAAATCATTTCTATGTAAATCAACTAGCATGTTATGTTCTGCTATTTCTTTACTATCATTAAGCAACTCCCTAGCTAATTTCAAATCCTCTTCTTTATTTGATCCTCTCTTAGTTGTTCCAGCTAGAGGAAATGTTTCCATTTCACCATTTTTTAGTCTAAATAATAGTTCAGGTGAGGCGCCAATAATGACTTGATCGTCAAATTTCATAAAATACATATGTGGAGAAGGGTTAAGGGAGCGTAATTTAGAATAAATTTCTGTTAAATTTCCTTTAATTCTATAATGACTTTTAAAGCCAACCTCACATTGAAAAATCAAGCCATTTTTTATATCTTCTTTAATTTTTAATACTGCTTTTCTATGATCTTCTTTTGTCATAGAATTTTTGATGAATTTACAATCTACGTTCTTATTGAATTTATTATTTTGTTTCAGTATGTCCTTGAGAATTTCAATTTTGTTATCTTCATAATAATAATAAAATACTTCTCCAGTCATTTGATCAAAAATTAAGCCATCAAGGTACACACCAAATTTAAATGATTCAAAATTATTATTTTTTGTAATATTCAAATTATCTTCAAAAAAATTAATACTATCGTACCCGATAAAGCCAACTAATCCGCCTGCATATTTTCTTGATATTATGTTCTGTGGTATGATTTTTCGTAATTCATAATAAGCATTGTCACAAATATATTTTTCAATTTTACCATTACTCGTATCCTCAATTATTAATTGATCTTTTTGTTCAGAATAAACGAGATACTTTGGATTAAAGCCAACAATATGATAACGAGAAATGTTACTTTCTTCACCTAACGATTCAAATAAAAAACAATTTTTAAAATTTTGTTCTATTTTAATAAATAGCTGAAAAAAGTCATACTCATCTCCAATTTTAACATACTTAGGTTTTCCTTGGATTATTATTTTCTTTGGTTTTTTATTAATCATTTAAATCAATTTTATTTGTTTTAAGTATTTGGATAACTTCACTATTAACTTTAAAAATATCTTCGTTTTCTAATGCACTAGCGCCTCTTGTAACTGTAGCTATTCCAACATTTAAAATTTCTGATATCTCTCTTTGTTTTTTTCCTTTAAGTAGTAATTGAAATATTTTTATACGATTTTCTAACTCTTTTATTTCTTTGTTTGTGAAGAGAGCTTTTAAAAGAAGGTTCATAATTTCAGGCTTGCTGGTTTCAGATAATAATTTTATTAAAAATGTTGCTTTCATGTACTAGTACGTTTTCATTTTAGTTAAAAAGTATGTATAAAATAAAAATTTTAAAATTTATACTGCTTTTAAGTTTCCGGCAGAAACTTTACCGTTCTGACCATCTTCAAGTTCGTATTGAATTTTTTGATCAGGTTCAAGTGTTGTCATGCCTGCTGCTTGAACCGCACTGATGTGAACAAACACGTCTTTATCTCCACCCTCAGGTTCAATAAAACCATAGCCTTTGGTTGGGTTGAACCATTTAACTGTTCCTGTGGCCATTTTTCTTCCTTTTCTTTTCTTAAATAATAAGAGCAACTTATAGCTACTTAATACTTTAATAAATAATTATTGTTAAGGCAAGTTTCAAATTACACTATCTAATTAGTTAATAATCAGCTTCTTGTGCCTTAATTATTGAACTTACAGCAGTATTATAGGGAGTTTCAACATTATGTTCTTTTCCTAAAGTTACTACCATACCATTAATAGCATCAATTTCTGAAAGTCTCTGAGCTTCAACGTCTTGTAGCATTGAAGGTTTTGAATTAAGCAATTTTTTACCAAATTCCGTTATGTAATCAACTGTATCGTCAAATGTAAAGTTTACTTTTCTAAGATCACCCATCTTTCTTGCTTCAAGAGCACAACCTTTGGCAATATTGAACATATCTTCATTTTCCATGACTTGACCTAGCGTCTTTTTAAAAATAGAGCATGAACCACTCCAAGCAACATTACATACAAATTTTTCCCAAATTAATTGTTCAATATCTTCAAATGACTTTGCGTTAAATCCAGCATCACACCAAACTTGAACTAAATTTTCTAATCTTTGTGTAATGCCTCCATTCATTTCACCTATCCTAATCATACTCATGTTATTGTGATGTGCATGTCCAGGACCAATCATAGAAGCTCCAAATCCTTGAGCGACGCCAAGGAGTATATTGTCCGTAGGCATAAAAGATGCTATTCTTTCTCCAGCACCTAATCCATTTTGAATAGTTAAAATTATAGAATCTTTGGATACAATTTTGCTAAGTTTTGAAGCAACTGGCCCAACTCCAGCTGCTTTTGTTGCAATAATGAATAGCTCGTATCCTTTAGCATCATTAATATCTTTAGAAACTTTTATGTTTTTGACAGTTTTGTCACCGCTAAAGCCCGACACCCTCAGGCCATTAGTATTTATTGCCTTGATATGGTCTTCCCAAAGATCAATTGCTAAAACGTCGTTATTGCTTTGTGCAAGAAAAGACGCATAAATAGATCCCATTGCACCAGCTCCAATTACAGCTATTTTCATAGTTAATATCTCCACTATTATTTAATAAAAGTTCCATTATTTAATTCATACATTGCTTGCTTAATTTCTTCGTTTGTGTTCATAACAATTGGGCCATGCCATGCAACTGGTTCCTGAATAGGGTTACCCGAAACAAGTAAAAACCTTACCCCTTTGTTGCCAGATAAAAGCTTTATTTGATTTCCTGTGTCAAAAGTAATTAAAGTCTTGTTTCCACTCATGTCTCTAATTGTATACTCTTCATTGTTAATAGTTTTTTCTATCTTTATTCCTTTTGGTTTTGAAGAATAGTCAAATTTAGCATTGCCTTCAAAAACATAGGCAAAGCAATTATTATAAGTAGGAATTTCAAAACTCTTTATTCTATTAGGTGGTACATAAATATCAAAATACTGCGGATTTGAAGCAATTCCTTTTATCAACCCCTTATAACCTTTATAATTACCTATTACTATTTTAATGATTGTCCCATCGTCATCTTCTATAACACTTATTTCTTTAGATTTGACATCTTGGTAGTTAGGGTTTGTCATCTTTAGATTTGAAGGAAGATTAGCCCATAATTGAAACCCATGCATCTCACCTTTATCATTACCCTTTGGCATTTCCTGATGTAAAATACCTGAACCTGCTGTCATCCATTGGACATCTCCATCATTAAGATTTCCAGAATTACCTAAACTATCCTTGTGCTCTACGGAACCTTTTAAGATATAAGTTATAGTTTCAATGCCTCTATGAGGATGCCATGGAAAACCTTTTAAATAGTCATTGGGATTTTCATTTCGGAAATCATCTAACAGTAAGAAAGGATCAAACTGACTTGTGTTTCCAAACCCAAAAGCTCTATCTAACCGAACACCAGCTCCCTCAATTACAGGTGAAGACGTTTTGTTTTCTAAAATAGGCCTAATACTCATTATAACTCTTACATCTACAAGAATAATATTTATTAATCATTTTTTTAACCAATTCATTTATAGTAAGTATATTCTTATCAAATATTTAGTAAAAAGGAATTAAAACTTGATAGAAGAAGCATTATCAAATTTAAGATTAATTAATGAATTAGAAGTCTTAATACCAATTGCTCTTTTGGCTGTAATACTTGTAGCTATTTCGAAATCAGGCTTTGGTGGTGCTTTAGGATCTCTTGGATTGCCAGTTATGGTTTTAGTTTTTCCTCCAAAGTTAGCTATAGCAATATTACTCCCTTTATACTTAATTACAGATGTTTTTGTAGCATTTACATGGAGAAAATTTCCAGTCTTTAAAATTTTAAAGTTAATGGTTTTAGGAGGTTTAATAGGTCAAATTTTAGGATGGCTTTGTTTCGAATATCTTGATGATAGTTATATTTTAATTTTAATTGGTCTATTAGCATTATCAACTTCTATTAGATATTTTAAAGATATTTTTATAAAAGACTATTTTGTCAAGAAGACAAAAAAAATATTAGAACTCTCTTATACTAGAGCAATTGGTTGGTGTGGTTTTTCTGGTTTTTCAAGTTTTGTTGCTTTAACGGGGGGTATTCCAGCTCAAATTTTTCTTTTACCACTTGGTCTAGAAAGACAGTTATTTGTTGGGACTATGAGTTTTTATTTTTTGATTATAAATTTAGCAAAACTTCCTTTTTTCTTTAATTTAGAAGTTTTTAGCCATACCAGTATTTTATTAAGTTTTATTGTTTTGCCAATATTACCACTTGGTATATATTTGGGTAAGTTCTTGAATAAAAAACTATCTGATAAATTATTTTATCATATAAGCCACTTTGCTTTGTTTTTGTGTGGTATTAATTTAATAAGTAAACAAATTTTATAGGGGTTAAAAATGGAAAGTGATGTTTTTAAAAAAGGTATAGCAAAAAGAAGAAAAGTACTTGGTGATGAATATGTTGACAAAGCTCTAGCTTCTGCTGACGAACTAGGAGCTGATATGCAAAAACTAGTTACTGAATATGCATGGGGTGAAGTTTGGAACAAAGAAAACTTATCTGACAGAGACAGATCACTTGTTAACCTAGGCATGATAGCTGCCCTAAATAGATCCCATGAATTTAAATTACATGTCAGAGGTGCCTTAAATAATGGTTTATCAAAATTACAAATAAGGGATGTTGTATTACAAATTACTATATATTGTGGCGCCCCTGCAGGATTAGAGTCTCTCAGATTAATTAGGGAAGTATTTAAAGAAGTTGATGCAGAAAAATAGTAATTAAATCCTTTAAATTAAGGTTTAAAATATATGTAATAACTAATTTTTAGTGGATAATCATGGACCATAAATTTGATAAAAATGATTTAAGTGAAGTTGAATATTCTTCATTTGATAATAATTTCAAAAGTTTATACGGTCTCACAACTGTTGTTGAAGATGCAATCAAGTTAACCATTAAGAAAAAAAACAGACAGGGTTTAAAAAAATTAATTGAACCCCTCCATCCCGCTGATCAAGCTGATATGATTGAAAGGCTTTCTGGAGAAAACTTAAATCTTTTTTTAAACCTATTAGGAAAAGCTCTTGACCCAGAAGTATTAGTTTATTTAGATCATAACGTTCAAGAAAAAGTCATTGACTTTATTGGGACCAGGGCTTTAGCAAAAGCTATACCTGAATTGCATTCAGACGACGCTATTGAAATTCTTCAAGAACTAGAGGAAAAAGATAGAAAAGTTGTTATAAAGCAACTTCCTAAAGCTGATAGAATTTTAGTTGAAGAAGCTCTTTCATTTCCAGAATCCTCTGCTGGTAGGTTAATGCAAAGAGAATTCTTAGCTTTTCCAAGTAATTGGACGGTTGGTCAAACTATTGACCATATGAGAACTAAACCTCAGGATGAAGAAGAAAACTTTTATTCAATATATATTGTAGACCCTGCTCAGAGACTTCTAGGTGTTATCTCTCTTTCAAAATTATTGTCAGCTAGTAGACCAATTAGACTAAATGACCTAATGCAAACAAATCCAAGAAGTGTAAATGTTGATACAGATCAAGAAGAGGTGGCGCTATTATTTCAGCAATATGGTTTAGTAAATATGCCTGTAACAGATGTAGTAAATAGACTGCTGGGGGTAATACTCGTAGATGATATAGTAGATGTGATTAATGAAGAGGTTGAGGAAGATCTTCAAGGTTTAGCTGGAGTAAGTGATTTTTCTATAAGATCTTCGTTTTTAGAAACCGTTAAAGGAAGGTTTTCTTGGCTTATTTTAAATATGTTCACTGCTATTTTGGCTTCATCAGTTATAGGATTATTTCAAGATGAAATAGAAAAACTAGTTGCTTTAGCTGTATTGATGCCAATTGTTGCATCTATGGGTGGAAATGCTGGAACTCAAACTGTAACCGTAGCAGTAAGAGCGTTAGCTACTAGGCAGTTAAATTACACTAATTTGCAAAAGTTTGTTTTTAAAGAGACATGGGTCGGTCTGGTCAATGGTGTTATATTTGCTTTTTTATCAGTGTTATTAGCATATTTATGGTTTGGCGATAAACAGATTGCATTTATTATGGGTTTGGCAATGATAGCAAATCTGTTATTTGCAGGAATTTTGGGTACTTTAATTCCATTAACATTAGAAAAGTTTAAAATAGACCCTGCAATTTCGAGTTCTGTATTTTTGACTACTGCAACGGATGTCATAGGTTTTTTTACCTTTTTAGGTTTGTCCGCATTGGTAATTTTATAGATTGGGCCGATTTCATTGACATATCATTTAAAAAAAATTGCAGTTGGAATAGAGAGTATTGAGAGACTTCGTGTAAGACAGAAAATGCTTACTGATGCTTATGGAAAAATAATACATACAACTAGAAATATGCCAAAACAAAAGGACCAATTAATTAAGACAGGTTCAATTTTTTGGATTATTAAAAGAAATGTTTTGGTTAGACAAAAAATATTAGACATAATTTCTGTTATCAGAGACGATGGGACTAAAGGTTGTGAAATTGAGTTAGATATAGATTTAGTGCGAGTTATCCCAACACCAATGAAACCTTTCCAAGGTTGGAGATATTATATGGCTGATGACATCCCGCCAGATTTAAATTTAAGTAACGAAGATAATGAAGATTTACCTGAAAAAATTAATTCTGAGTTAATTAAATTAGGTTTATATTAACAACAAAATTGTAAATTCGTATTTGAATTATTATTTATAAAGAAACAGATAACACTGTATTAACTTGTCAATTATTATCTTAATACTTTATGGTATTAAACTTTTTGAATACGAAATTTGTTAGAAAGAGAATAAATGATTTCTAAAATATTTAATAGTAAGCTGATTACTTCTGGAATACGAAAATTGTTAGAAACAGAAAATGTGATTTCTAAGATATTTAATCGTAAGCTGATAGCCTTTATTTTGGTGTTTTTAGTAAGTCTAATATCTTATAAATATCTTGTATCAACTAAACCACAAGCAGAACCTTTGAAAGTGAAAGAAAAAACTTTCTATGTAAATGTAGTTAAAGCTAAGAAATCAGATCATTTTCCTACTTCCGATGCATTTGGAAAAATAGTCTCCTCGCGAACAGGTGATCTTCGATTTGGTGTTTCAGGAAAAATTGAATATATCTCGGATGCTTTTTTAAATGGTTCTTATGTAAACAATGGCCAAGTCCTAGCAAAGCTTAACCAAAAACGTTACCTTCTTGAAATTAAAAGGCTGAATGTAGAAACTGAAGAATTAGGTAAACAGTTAGATATTCGTAAAGGGCAAGTTAAAAGATATAAATCAATGTTAACAAGAAAAGTTATATCTCAAAATAAATATGATAATGAATTAATACTTCTTTCAAAAAATAATTCTGATTATATTAGATCTAAAACAATTTTAGAAAAAGCAAAAGAGGATTTATCTGATACCATCTTAAAGGCTAAATTTAATGGTAGATTATTTAATGTAAAAATTAATACAGGACAATTTATTTCTAGTAATGAAAAAATAGCTGATATTTTTTCTATTGATGATTTAGAAGTTGAATTTGTTGTTCCTGCTAAAGTCTACTCAGACACAAAAAAATTAATAGGTAAGTCAATTGAAGTAATTTGGGAAGGTGGAACAGACTCCCTAAAAAAAATTACGGCAGTTATTCAAAGAACTGATGGTAAAACTAACGAAGAAGAGGGTGGAGGAAAATTATTTGCTAAAATAAACCAAAACCTTAATCAAAATGATTATATCCCTGTAGGAACATTTGTTCGTATAAAATATCCTCAAGGAGATTTTAAAGGATTGTTCAAATTTCCTGAGACTTCTTTATATGGTGATAAAGTTTATGTGGTTGAAAATAAAATTGCCAAAGAAAAACAAGTTTCCTTAAAATATAAAGGATCTGGATATGTGTTAGTCAAAGGAAATTTTGCTGATGATGATTTGATAATCTCTACGCGAATACCAACTAACCTAGAAAATAAAAAAGTTTCGGTATTAAACTAATTAAAAAAGAAAATAAACTTCAAGGTAGAATTTTAGATGCAATTTAAAGAGTCAGGTTTTTTAAAATTTTTTGTAGAGCATAGAACTTCTGCTAATATTATCATGATTTTGATGATTGTAGTTGGACTTTTATCAATTGGAAGGCTTAATAAGCAGTTTTTTCCAGACTTTGATGTTGAAGTGGTTGCGGTCACCATAGATTGGCCAGGAGCAACTGCCGAAGAGATTGATCAAAATATTATTCAGTTATTGGAACCTGAGCTGAGACCTATTTCTGGAGTAAAAGAAGTTTCTTCAAAATCTGTTGAAGGTTTCGGCAATACCCAAATTGAGTTTAACTTTGGTTATGATATACAAAAAGGAAGAACAGATATTGAAACGGCTGTTTCTAGGATAAACTTTCCTGAAAAAGCAAATAAACCTAAAATAATTGTTGGTGAGTTTTTTGATACAGTTACTAGAATTGTATTATCTGGAGATATTGCGTTATCTCAATTGAGAGAAAAATCGAAAAAGTTAAAAGAAGAACTTCTAAATTCTGGAGTAGATAAAGTTGATATTCAGGGCCTCCCTAAGGAAGAAATTTTAATTGAGATTTCTCAGTTTGAAGCAGCAAGGTTAAAGTTATCATTCACTCAAATAGCAAATTTAATTAAAGTTGAAACTCAAGACGTATCTGGAGGTAGTTTTGCAGACGGATCGCTTAGAGTTAGGACTGTCGGAGAGAAAAGACTAGTTGAAACTTTTAAAAAATTAGAGTTAAAGAACTTTAGTTCAGGTGGAAGGATTACACTTGAAGACATAGCACAGATAAAATCAAGTGTCGAAAAAGGTAGTGTTTTAAAATTTGTAGATGGTAACCCTGCTGTTGAATTATGGGTAAGAAGAAGTAAGACAAGCGATGCCCTTCAAGTTTCTGAAAATGTTGAGAAGGTAATTGCCAATGCAAAAAACATTATTGGAAATGATATTAAAGTTGAGACATATAATACAGCAGCAAATCTAATTGAAGAAAGAATTTCTTTATTAGTCAAAAATGGGTTAAGCGGCCTTTGTATTGTTTTAGCTGTCCTATTTCTATTTCTTAGTCGTAATACAGCCATATGGGTGGCGCTAGGAATTCCGATAGCCTTTTTAGCAACTTTTGGTGTAATGTTTGTTTCAGGTCAATCAATTAACATGATTTCATTATTTGGGCTTATAATGGCCTTGGGAATTGTTGTTGATGATGCAATAGTTGTTGGTGAACACTCTTCTTACTTAAAAACAAAAAGGAAATTAAATAGTACGCAAGCTCCAGTTGTTGCAGCAACTAGAATGTCTATGCCAGTTATATCCGCTATGCTTACAACAGTAGCAGCATTTATTCCGTTATTTATGGTAAAAGGTGTCATTGGTGAAATAATAGCTGCTATTCCTTGGGTAGTCTGTGCCGTTTTAGTTGCAAGTTTGATTGAATGTTTTTTAGTTTTACCGGCACATTTAGCTCATTTTGACAAATCAAATAAAGAAGAAGGTAAATTTAGATTATGGTTTGATCAAAAATTTAATTCTTTTCAAGAAGGTATTTTTAGGAAATTTGTTGCATTAACTTTTAACTATCGATATGTCACTTTTATGGTTGCGGTAGGAATGTTTGTGGTTTCTATAGGCATGATGTCTGGTGGAAGAGTTTTGTTTAGTTTTTTTCCAACGCCTGAAGCTGATATTGTAATGGCCAACTTTAAAATGCATTCAGGTTCAACGAAATCTCAAACTAAAAAAATGTTAGAAAATATTGAAAAAGGTCTTAATAAAACTTCATCTCAATTTTCTACTTCACCTGGGTTAGTAAAATTTAAAATGTCTACAATGAGTGGGAGAACATTTATATCAAATGGTGCTGGTTCGGACTCTATTGGCAACGATATTCTTGGTTCTATGGTAGTTGAGTTAGTAACTGCTGACAAAAGAAAAATAAGAACAAAAGAATTTATTAGAGTTTGGAAACAAAATGTTGAAACAGTATCTGGTCTGGATAAATTTACAATTAGATCACCTAGTGGAGGTCCTCCAGGAAGAGACCTTGATGTAAGGTTTCAAGGTAAAAATTTAGATACTTTGAAATTAGCTTCAAATGAATTAATAGAAATTGCTAGAACAATACCGGGAGCAACTTCTTTAGATGATAATTTAGAATATGGCGTTCAAGAAAAAAATTTAAGCTTAACAAATAAAGGACAATCTTTAGGGTTGTCTATTTTAGATATTGGTGAACAGGTAAGGTCTGCTATTAATGGAACTATAATTTCTAAATTTCCCAAAGGTGATGAAGAGGTTACGGTACGTTTAAAATTATCTGAGAGTGAACAGCTTACAGATATGATTAAAGATTTAAGAATTATTACACCCACAGGTGTTAGTTTTAAACTAAAGGATATAATTAAAATTGATAATAAACTTCCTTTTGCATCGATTAATAGAAAAAATGGTTTTAGAGAGGTAACAATTTCAGGTGACCTTTTTCCTCTTCTTATGAACACCTCTCAGGCCAGGCAATTTTTAATGGAAAACGGACTACCTGATATTGCTAAAAAATATAATATTACCTATAGATTTGATGGTAAAGATTTAGAACAAAAAGAAACGTTTGCTGACATGGGGACTGGTGGAATAATAGGTTTGTTATTAATCTATTTTATTTTAGCTTGGGTTTTTAAATCTTGGTCAAGGCCATTTTCAATTATGATTATGATACCATTTTCATTTATTGGAGCAGTTCTAGGTCATTATTTATTGGGCCTAACGATGTCAATATTATCTATGTTTGCTTTGTTAGCTTTAGCAGGAATTGTTGTGAACAACTCAATTATTTTGGTATCAACTATTGAAAGAAGATTAGAAGATTTAAAAAATAATGATGAAAACAAAGACAAGGCAAGTGTTATCAATGAATCAATAATAACTGGAGTGGTAGATAGATTTAGACCTGTTTTATTAACTTCACTCACTACTATTGGAGGTTTATCAGCACTTATGTTTGAAACATCATTACAAGCTCAATTTTTGATACCAATGGCAGCAACCATCGTCTTTGGTTTAGGCATAACAGCATTGCTTGTTCTTGTTATTGTTCCGGCTATGATGGGTATAAGTAATGATTTTTCTAAGTTTATAAGAAGAGTTAGAAATAGAGGATAAAATGTCAGATATTAAATATATTAGTGAAGCTTCAGAAAAATTTAATTTATCAAATGTTAACTTTAATAAAGATGGTTTGTTACCAGTTATTTCTCAGTGTTTACATTCTGGAAAAGTATTAATGATGGCATGGATGAATGAACATGCTTTAAGAAAAACAATAGAAACAAATAACATGTATTATTATTCACGTTCTAGATCTAAGCTTTGGAGAAAAGGTGAAACTAGTGGTCATTTTCAAAAGCTACATAAGCTTAGATTAGATTGTGATGGAGATACTTTGTTGGCCTTAATAGAGCAAACTGGTGCTGCGTGTCATACCGGTGCTGAAAGTTGTTTTTTTAAAAATTTTGATGATGGAAAAAATGGTAAATGAAAATAACCCAGGTTCATTTGGAAGTTCTAGAGGTTTATCTAAAAAACCAAAAAAAGATAAAACAAGAAAATCATCGAGCACCAGATGGATTGGTAGACAGCTCAATGATCCTTATGTGCTAGAGACACAAAAAAGAGGTTATAAGTCTAGAGCTGCATTTAAACTTTTACAAATAAATGAAAAATATAAATTTCTTCATCAAGGATTAACTGTTGTTGATCTTGGGTGTGCCCCGGGTGGTTGGCTTCAAATAGCATCTCAAGAAGTAGGATCCACAGGAGGCAAGGAGACAGTTGTAGGAGTTGACTTGCTTCGAACTGATGACATTGCTGGTTGTATTTCGATATTAGGGGATATAAGTGAAAAAAGTATTGGTGATAAGTTGATTAATATCCTTGGCTGTAAACCTAATATTGTATTATCCGATATGGCAGCCAATACTACAGGACACAGAAAAACAGACCATATAAGAACTACGTATCTAGTAGAAACAGCCCTAGATTTTGCAATCGAAAATTTAGAAAAAAATGGTGTGTTTTTAGCAAAGTGCTTCAAGGGTGGTGCTGAAATTGAGTCTTTATCATTAATGCGAAAATATTTTACAAAGGTAAATCATATTAAGCCTGATGCCAGTAGAAAAGAGTCTGTAGAAGGTTATGTAATAGCTTTAGGCTTCAAAGGAATTTAACGAAGACTAAAATAACTTTGCATAAAAGAAACAAAAGTATATATATAAAAAGCAACGCATATAAAATTTTTTAGTTACAATATTAACTCAAACCTCCAGCGTTGGAAAAATTAAATGATTATTGAAGCCGCTTATACTTTTGATGATGTTTTATTACAACCCGCACATAGCACTTTTGGTCCAGCTGATGCCAATGTAAATACATTTATTACTAAAGACATTAAATTAAACATACCTCTTCTCTCTGCTGCCATGGACACTGTAACTGAACATAGCCTGGCTATTACCATGGCTCAACTGGGCGGGATAGGAGTTTTACACAAAAATTTTACAATAAAAGATCAAGCATCTGAGGTTAAAAAAGTTAAAAAATTTGAAGCTGGCATGGTAGTTAATCCAGTCACTATTAAACCTGACCAAACACTCGGTGATGCTTTCAAATTAATGGAAAAATATAAAATAAGTGGCATTCCTGTTGTTGAAGGTTCTCAAAATAAATTAGTTGGCATTCTGACAAATAGAGATGTGAGATTTGCAAATGATTACAATCAATCAGTTTCAGCACTTATGACTAGAAATGTTATAACTGTAAAAGAAAATGTTAGTACTGAAGATGCTAGGAAACTTCTTCATACTAACCGTATTGAAAAATTAGTTGTTGTAGATGAAGATAATTTTTGTGTTGGTTTAATAACAGTAAAAGATATGGAAAAGGCCCAGAATCATCCAGATGCCTGCAAAGATAATCAAGGAAGACTTAGAGTGGCTGCAGCCACAGGTGTTGGAAAAGATGGAATGACAAGAGCAGAACAATTAATAGATGCAGGTGTTGATGTTTTAATTGTTGATACAGCACATGGTCATAGTGAAATGGTTTTGGATACAGTAAGGCAAATAGCAAAATTATCTAATACAGTCGCTTTAATAGGAGGGAATGTTGCTACAGGAGACGCAACCCAAGCATTGATAGATGCAGGCGCAAACGGAGTTAAAGTTGGAATTGGTCCAGGTTCAATTTGTACAACTAGAATGATTGCCGGTGTTGGGGTTCCTCAATTGACTGCAATAACAGATTGTTCAAAAGTGGCTAATAAAGCTTCTGTTCCAATTATAGCGGATGGTGGAATTAAGTATTCGGGAGATATTGCTAAAGCAATTGCTGGAGGATCAAGTGCAGTTATGGTGGGTTCACTTTTAGCTGGAACTGATGAAACGCCAGGTGAGGTTTTTTTATTTCAAGGTAGATCTTATAAATCATATAGGGGCATGGGCTCACTAGGTGCAATGGCTAGGGGGTCGGCTGATAGATATTTTCAAGCTGAAATAGAAACCTTGAAATTAGTGCCAGAAGGAATTGAAGGTCAAGTTCCTTACAAAGGGCCATCTGAAAATGTCATTCATCAATTAGTGGGTGGGTTGAAATCAGCTATGGGTTACACAGGTAATAAGAATATAAAAGATATGCAGAAAAATTGTGTTTTTAAAAGAATTAGTAATGCTGGTCTTAGAGAAAGTCATGTTCATGACGTTACTATAACTAGAGAAGCTCCGAATTATCGACCTTCCTAATGTTAGATCAGGAGCGTATATACTCAATATTAGAACTGTTAAAATTATTTGATAACAGTGATAAGATTGCCAGTAATTTAGTACAAAATTTTTTCCGATCTAGAAAGCATATGGGATCTAAAGACAGGAAGTTTGTATCAAGTAGCTTTTGGAACATATTGAGACATAGATCTAAAATTGGATGGCATTTAACTTTACTAGATATTGAAATCACAAATGAAAGAGAATTATTTTTAGAGTTATTTTTCTTAAATACACGTTATAAAAATAATTTAATAGAAATAAAAAAATTATTATTATTAAAGCTGAAAGACTTTATCAATATTGCTGAAGAAGATTTACATTTTTTGGAAAGCTTAAATCTTGCTAGCTTTTACAATAATAAAATGCCTGAACCTGTTTATTATGAGTTACCAGAATATTTAATAACAAGTGTAAAAAAAAATTTCCCAAATGATTGGAAAGAAGTTTTATTATCATTAAATAAAGAAGCTTTTTTTGACATTAGAATAAATAACTTAAAGATAAAATCTCGAGAAGAAATTAAGACTTTATTGCAAGATATAAATGTACCAGTCGAGTACAGTAAATATTCACCTTTAGGAATAAGGCTTTCAAAAAGGTTTCCAATAGAGGGACATCAACTCTTCAAAAATGGCAATATTGAAATCCAAGGAGAAGCCTCCCAATTAGCTTCGTTACTACTTGATGTAAAACCTGGAATGTCAGTTGCTGACATCTGCTCAGGAGCAGGAGGAAAGTCTCTAATCTTAGCAGATATCATGAATAATAAGGGAAGAATCTTATCTCTAGATACTAATAAAAAGAGGTTAGAAAATGCTAGTGTCCGCCTTAAAAGAGCAGGTGTTCATAACGTTGAGAGACGTTTAGTTAAACAAAATTGGAATGTTTCAGGTTTAGAAAATAAATTTGATTTAGTTTTAATTGATGCACCGTGTTCTGGTATTGGAACATGGTCAAGAAGTCCAGATTCGAGATTTAACTTTGATCAAAAAAAATTAAATGATTTAATTAAAATTCAATCAGAACTTTTATCAAAGGCATCAATGATGGTTGCTCCTGGTGGAAAATTAGCTTATATTGTTTGTTCTTTTTTAATAGAAGAGGGGGGTGATCAAATTGAGAAGTTTAAAGAAAATAACAAAATAGAATTTTCTGAAATTAACATGTTTAATATGTGGAACGATACTATTTTACCAATGAATGGCATTGAGTATCCATTTCAAAGTGATTTAAAGAAAAGCATTTTAATTAATCCAGCAAAATACAATGTAGACGGTTTTTTTATTTCAATGTTTCAAAGAAGAAGATAATTTAATATGACTTTAGAAAGAAAGAAAATTTATGAGAAATGATGTTGTTTTAATTATAGATTTTGGAAGCCAAGTAACACAATTGATTGCAAGACGTTTGAGAGAATTAAAAGTCTATTGTGAAATACATCCTTACAACAAAATAAATGTCGAATTAAATAATAAGCTCAACCCAAAAGCAATTATACTTTCAGGTGGGCCAGCAAGTGTATTAGATCATGATGCTCCAAGGCCTCCGGATAGTATATTTGATATGGGCGTCCCTATTTTAGGAATATGCTATGGTCAACAAATTATGATGAAGATGTTAGGGGGTAAGGTGACCTCTGGATCTGGCACCTCTGAATTTGGCAAATCGTATGTTAAGCAAAAGAATGGAAAAATAAAGCTTTTAGATGGATTGTTTGACAAGAACGAAACTGAACAAGTTTGGATGTCTCACGGAGATCATGTTTCGGCTATACCAAGCAACTTTAAAGTATTTGGTACATCTGAAAATGCACCATTTGCGATAATTGGTGATAATGAAAAACATTTTTATGCTGTTCAATTCCACCCTGAAGTTGTTCATACATTAAAAGGAAAAATATTAATAAAAAACTTTTTAGATCTAGCTGACATTTCATTTGACTGGACTATGCAGGCTTATAGAGAAAAGGCAATAAATGAAATTAAAAATATTGTTGGTGAAAAAAAAGTAATTTGTGCATTATCTGGAGGTGTTGATAGTTCAGTAACTGCAATTTTAATACATAAAGCAATAGGTGAACAACTAACTTGTATTTATGTTGATAATGGTTTGATGAGAAAAAAAGAAAGTGAAGAAGTGATCAAGCTATACACAGATCATTTTAAACTTAATTTAGTTGCAGTACATGAAGAAAACCTATTTTTGTCAAATTTAGATGGTATAACTGATCCAGAAGAAAAACGTAAAACTATAGGTAAATTATTCATCGAAGTTTTTGAAAAAGAAGCTTTAAAAATAGGTGATGTAAGTTTTTTAGCTCAAGGTACCTTGTATCCTGATGTAATTGAAAGTGTAAGTTTTTCTGGAGGACCCTCTGTAACAATTAAGTCACATCACAATGTGGGTGGTTTGCCAGATATTATGAACCTAAAATTGATAGAACCTCTTAAAGAGTTGTTTAAAGACGAAGTAAGAGCGTTGGGTAAGGAGCTGGGTATACCTGATAATTTCATCCAACGTCATCCATTTCCTGGTCCTGGATTGGCCATAAGGTGTCCAGGTGCAATTACAAATGAGAAATTAGACATATTAAGGAATGCTGACGCTATTTATATTGACCAGATAAAAAAACATGGTCTTTATGATAAAATATGGCAAGCTTTTGCAGTAATTTTGCCTGTAAAAACGGTAGGGGTTATGGGTGATTCACGAACTTACGATTACGTTTGTGCATTACGTGCAGTAACTTCTATTGACGGCATGACTGCTGATTACTATCCATTTGAACACGAATTTTTAAGCGAAACGGCTACGAAAATTATCAATAATGTAAATGGTATTAACCGTGTAACATACGATATTACATCTAAACCACCTGGTACAATTGAGTGGGAATAGTTCATCTTTAAAATGTTACAATTATCTATAACATTTTAAGTCGCATAACGTCGTGTACTTGTTATTACAATCAGAAAAGTAAAAAATTATAAGGTAAAATAAAAAGTGGATATTTTAGACATATCGTTATTTTTTACTATTTTGTTAAGTGCTTTAGTAACTGGATTTATTCTAACATATGCAATTGTTATAATGCCTGGTTTATCTAACTTAGATGATAAAGAATTTATAAAAGCATTTCAGGTTACAGACGGGATAATTCAAAATGATCAACCAATTTTTATTGTAATTTGGATAGGTTCCATTGTGTCTGTTTTGAGTACAATTATAACATCAATACTTTGTTTAGGTATATTAGATGCTTGGCTAATAATTTTTGTAAGTGTAGTCTATTTGCTGTTAGTACAAGGCATTACAATATTAATTCATTTACCCCTTAATAAAAGCATTCAAAACATTGATATTAATTCATCTAATTTTCAAACATTAAGTAAAGAACGTATAGCTTTTGAAAAAAAATGGAATTATTTTAATAACATTCGAACAGTTGTTGCTTTTATTGTTGTTTTAATTTTTCTTTCAATTTTAACTATACGTTAATTTATTTACAAAATTTTTATAAGTTATATACCTTAATAAATAAAACATACCTAATATGATTAGGTTCTTTTAAAACGGTATCCTCTAGATATTGTTATATTTTTTAATAAAGAATGAATGTTAAATGAGATTTTGGAATTATAAATCAGAACAGTTTTACGATCTATATGTAAAAATATATGATAGTAATTTTCCTTTGGAGAAGAAAAAAGTAATTCTCAAAGCACTTTTTTCTGGTGAATACTGTTTATTAAGAATAACTAGCATTTCTAAATTATGTTATGAAGAATATAAAAAAAATAATTTTAAAAAAGTAACTAAGTTCAAACGAGCCAACAAAAAGTTTCTTAGG
>Ga0208950_1000434_pt1 | contig 22171 bp, 16 predicted proteins | sample AOAMet_54_BLW_10_2_FD_188234 | JGI IMG/M metagenome (GOLD analysis project Ga0208950, IMG submission 188234) | Ammonia-oxidizing marine microbial communities from Monterey Bay, California, USA - CAN11_54_BLW_10 (SPAdes) | ecosystem: Environmental > Aquatic > Marine > Intertidal zone | place...
AAAGACAATAGTCTTATTCATACGTTGGCAATAATTTACAAATACACAGTTTTAAAAATATATCATGGCGCATTATTTGATATATACCTAATCTTAAAATTAACGCATATTAACCTGTAACTGACGGTTATACGAAGTCGTCAGTAACCATAAAAAACAAAAGAATGAATAAACTAATAATAATATTGGCGCTTTTAATTTCAAATTTTTTAGCTGCACAAAACAACAAACAGGGTTATATTTTCAGTATAACAGTTGATGTAGATGAAAGATTAAGGGCTATGGAACCAGAAAAGAATTTCAATGGTTTTACATTTGCAAAAACGTCTAAAGGTAATCCTATTTTGAAAAAAGGTGTTTTCGATGGAAATGAAGTAACCCGAATTTTAAAGGGAATCGCCTCGGAGATTCAAGCTAACAGCAAAATGGATACAGTATCTTATGTCAGTGCTCAGAAATCGCCTAGTTTTAAAAAGGGTTTATATAGTATTGGTAAAAATGTACTTAATGAGGGTGCTTTAGAACAAAAAGCGACATATTATACGATGGAGTTTTTCCCTTCAATACGTATAAAAAAGGCATTTAAATCTAAAAGCAATGAATATTATGATATTAAAATTAAAGTAAAATCGGGAGGAAATGCAAGTGATATGGTTGTAATGAACAAAGTCAAGAAAAAGGCATTTGTTAAATACGCTATTGATGTTACAATAACTGCAAAAGGTCCTGATAAAAAAGAGATTTGGAAGAAAAAAGGCTCTTTTAATGATTTTACGAAAAATGTAACGGGTTCAGTCGATAAGAAATTTTATAAAATTGAAGGGACCCAAAAACTAACAATTAGCACGATTGAGGACTCTATGTTAATTGCATTAAACCTTTTATTTGAACAATAATTTAACAGTAGTATTAATTGATGAATTGGTAGATAAAGGTGAAAGAGATAATTCAATATATTTTTATAATTTTGAATTATGATTAGATGGTTTATTCGTGTTATAGATTGGTTTATTAAATGGTTTATCCTGTTCCCTATTTTATTAGGATTTGCGATTTTGATAATCGATATAGTATGCATTAAATTGTTTGGTGTATCAATATTTGACTACCTAAAAGGCACAGAAACTATATCTGAATCTTAAATATTTGCATTTATTTTATAAAGTATTGATAATCAGTTATTGTCTTATTTATAATTATAACGAACTGTTTTAAATTACAAATAATTAGCCTTTAATGGGACATTCATCTATAAATGTTAGTTTAACCTACTTAAGAGGTTTAGAAATAGCTAAATTAAAAGAAGAAGATATGCCTATGGTTTAATTGTTCTTTTCATAATTGTCATATAAATATAAAGGTAGGGCTAATGAAAAGCCAACTATAAATAAAGAAATCAAATACTTTATGAACTGATTTTTACTGATTGCTTTTACTCTTAATCTGTAAATAAGAAAAATAAGAAAAGATGTGGCTGCAATAGTTAAATCAGCTATCAAAATAGTCATTGCATAATTCTGATGAATTTGTTCAAAAAATAGTGAGGTAGACCATTCCCAATTATTTGCTTCAATAAATTTAAAGATGTAATAGTAAGGAAAAGCTATTCCTACAATGCACAATATGGCAAATACTTTTTTCATAAAATAAATTATTGTAGAGTGTGGTTATATACAATTGTAAAAACTAAATAAAGGATAACATTAGATTTTAAATATAGACTTTTTTAATGATTTCCTAAATATCAGTATTAAAAACAAATCTTTTGAATATAACTTAAATCGTAAATGGTTGTCAAATGGTTGTCATATTTAAAAACAAGAAATCCGTAAAACACTGTTTATAAGTATTATACGGATTTTCTATGTACAGAACCTTGACCTATTATCGAACCAAATTGTAGAATTGATGAAATTTTTATCTAAAACTTCAACAGATTAAAAACTTTCTCTTATCTCCAAAGTTGAATTTATCTTAAGGGTTTTTTCTTTCATTTCAATATTATGAATATTCCCAATCAATAATTTGAAGGCTTTATTACCGATTGTTTTACGATGTTGATTGATTGTTGTTAATTGAGGATCAATATTTTGAGCAACATTTTCATCCATATAGCCAATTACGGAAATATCATCAGGTACATTGAACTTTGATTTCTTAATCATTCTTAGCACATCATAAGAAGATTGCTCATCAGTGCAAATAAAAGCATCAAATTCGTCAATTGATAGATGCTTTTGCAATTCCTTCTCGGAATTCTCTTTATCAAGTCTGGTAATCGATGAAGGTAATATATTAATATTGTGTTCATTTAAAGACTGAATATAACCTTCAATTCTTTCTCTTCCAGTATTGATATTACTATTATAAGATACTATTCCGATTTTCCTTTTACCCTTATTTATCAATTTATTCGTGGCATTATATACAGCCTGTTTATTGTTGCTTTTAATTAGACAAGATTTTAATGATTCTATTCCCCTATCAATGAACACAATAGGTTTATTACTATTTATTAAACTTTTAAAATGACTAAATTTCTGTTCAATAAGTGTTTCTTTACCGGGTGCGATAATAAATCCATCAACTAAACCATTGGATAAGCTTTTTATAGTTTCAACTTCTTTAGCATATGAATTTCTCGTTGAACAGGTAATTAAGTTATACTCCGTAATTGACGCAGCTTCTTCTATACCATGTAAAACACGGACAAAAAAACTGTCTTGAATTGAAGGTATAACCACGGCAAAAGTGAATGTTTTTCCAGACTTGAGTCTTTTGGCTATTAAATTTGGTTGATAACCATATATTTCTACTGTTTTTAAAACTCTTTTTTTTGTTTTAGTGCTAATCTCGGTGCTATCATTTAACGCTTTAGATATTGTCGAAACCGAAATATTAAGAATCTTAGATAAATCTTTTAAAGTTACCTTACCCATTTTAATTCACTAATAGTAAACTTCTAATAGTTCTCCTCCATTGACTGATGTCAATGAGACCTGATTTAAGGATGCCGGCAGCAAAAGTGTTTTTCCTTTATGAAGCTTATAAGTTTGATCTTTTGACAGAACCTCTACTCTACCCTTTGTACATATATAAATTATAAATGAATCTATGATTGTATAGTTTTTTTCCAAAGTCCCTTTCAAAGTAAGAATATTGGTTTTAAAATATGGTGAATGAACAAGTAGGTTACTTTCGTTAGATTTTTTTGAGTAATCAGTTTTATAATTGTCGTGTAGTTTAAAATCGATGACATCTAAAGCCAACTCATTATGCAATTCCCGTGTTTCGCCTGTAGCCTTGTCAACTCTATCATAGTCATAGATACGATAGGTAATATCTGAAGTCTGCTGAATTTCAGCCAATAAAACGCCTGCACCAATAGCATGGACTCTACCTGTTGGTATGTAAAAGGTATCACCTGCTGAAGTTTTCACAGTATTTAAAACCTCAATTAATCTCTTATCCTCCAAATATTTGGTATAGCTATTCTTATCTAATTCCTCCTTAAAACCAACAATAATATCTGCATTATTATCGGCATCCATTATATACCACATCTCGTTTTTTCCGAAAGAATCATGACGCTCTTTAGCTATATGATCATGGGGATGTACTTGAACTGATAGAGGTGTTTTCGCGTCAATAAATTTAATAAGCAATGGGAACTCTGTACCAAAAGTTTTGTAGACTTTCTCACCAAGTAAATCAGCACCGAATTTATCTGAAAGTTCTCGTAAAGTAAGTCCTTTTAAAAGCCCATTTTTTACTACGGTTTCATCATCTTCAACATCGGAAATCTCCCAGGACTCACCAACATTCTCTTCGTCATAGACCTTATTCAAAACAGTTTTTAATTTATTTCCGCCCCACATTCTATATTTGTAAACAGGTTGAAATTCTAATGGATACAATTGCATAAATCTTATTTTAGTATTAGTGGTGTAATTTTTATTGCTGTGTAGAATTATTGAATAATTCAGTATTCTTTTTAGTACCTCCTTGCTGATTTTTGCTACGTTTCCATTTGATGGTCCGTTGTCTTAAATCAGAGGCTGCTATCTCCTTTGTCATCCAGGCATTAAGAAAGGTAAGGTCATCTTTATTTTCAAAGGCATGTAAAACATAATCATCCGTAGATTTCATATGGTTAAAAAGTTCTGACCTCAATTCTTCTATAATTTTTTGATAGTCAGGATTATCTATCAAATTATTTAAGGCATTTGGATCATTCTCATAATCGTAAAACTCCTCAACTGCTCTATATTTCCAATGGTTGAATCGTTTATTGACCTCCTTATTGAATTTAGAAATTTTAGCTATAGCTTTATACGTTGCATGAGACGATGATGCTGATTTAAACTCAAAACTACCCGTTGCCCAGGGGTTAAAAATATAACCATATCTCTCAGTAATCACAGTTCTTGATGGTCTAGGGGTGCCGCCTGCATTTTCATCAAATTGAGCAAATACATATTTACCAACCTTCTCTTCATTTTTTGTTAAGACTGAATAGAACGACTGCCCTACCATTTCATCTGGAATTGTGTTTCCCGTCATTTCAAGTATTGTAGGAGCGATATCTACAGAAGAAACCATGGATTTTTTCTCAGTACTAGGTTTGAACTCTCTAGGGTAATAAACGATTAAAGGGGTCTTAACACCATTCTGATATACAGATGACTTAGCAAACGGAAATGGAGCTCCATGATCTGATAATAATATTACGATTGTATTTTCTGAAAACTTTGATTTTTTAAGAGCATTAATAATTTCACCTATACAGTCATCACCTCGTTTAACAGAATTATAGTAGTTAAGGACATCTTTTTTTATATTTGGATTGTTAGGTAAATACCCAGGAATTTCAATGTCCTCCTCAGTATATATTTTAGTGGGTTCAAATTCATCAAATCCCTTTTTTATGGAAGACGGATCATTAAAAAATGGTTTATGAGGATCCGCAACATTTACAACACAATAAAATGGTTTTTCTTTTTTATTTGCTTTTTTCAAGAATCCATTGAGTAAATCAGCATACCTCATTGATGATCTTTTTTGCGCACCCTGAATACTTGTTCTTTCATCCCAATATTGATCAAAATCTGGACAAATACTTGTATCTCCAGGCTTGTTTAAAACACCAGTGAAATAGCTATTTTCTCTTAAAATTTCAGGTAATGTATTGAAGTTATCTTTTACATAGTAAAATCCTCTCATTCCTGTTTGATGAGGATATAATCCCGTCTGTATTACTACTCTTGAAGGGGAACAATTAGGTGCTTGTACGTATGCATTTTCAAACAACACCCCTTCTTTCGCTAGACCGTCAATATGAGGTGTTAAATCTGGTATAATTCCACCATATACTGCTGGCGAATCCCAATTCATGTCATCTAATGTAATGAGCAGAATATTGGGTCTTGCATCTTGAGCAGATATGCATGAAACAAAGATTAAGCATAAACAGCATGTAATAAATACTAACTTTTTCATAGTTATTCCTTTCTTCTTTTACTTGATTCTAAACCACCAAAATCCGTGTCAGATATCTCTCTGAGCTCTTCTAAACTCAAGTCATTTCCATATTCATTTTTCAGTTCATATAGATCGCGTTTAAGTTCATCAATAAGAGTTTTATGGTCTTTAGAATCTATCAAATTATTTAGTTCTTGAGGATCATCATTCAAGTCATAAAACTCCCAAATATCCATATCATAATAAAAGTGTATCAGTTTAAAACGATCTGTTCTAATACCATAATGTGGTTGTACATGATGCCAAAACGGATACTCGTAATAATGATAATACATGGATTGTCTCCAATCTTCAGACTCATTTTTACACAACAATTTAACAAAGCTCTTTCCTTGTATGTCTTCAGGAATATCAATTCCTGTAAGCTCTAGTATAGAGGGAGCAATATCTATATTCGCTATGACGTCTTCAACTCTTGTGTTTGGTTTTATAAGTTTCGGATATTTTATTACAAATGGCATTCGCATCGATTCTTCATACATCCAACGTTTGTCAAACCAGCCATGTTCTCCTAAAAAGAAGCCTTGATCTGATGCATAGATTACTATGGTGTTTTCTTCCAAGTCATTTTCTTTTAAGTAGTGTAATACTCGTCCGATATTATCATCGACAGACCTTATGGTTGCTAAATAGTCTTTGATATACCGTTGAAATTTCCATTCTTGTAATTGCCTACCAGTTAAATTAGCATCTGGAGTAGCTATATGATTAGGATTATTACCAAAATCGAGCCATTTTCGCCGTTCTTTTTCATCAAGACTATCAGGAGCTGTTAATTTGATATCCCTTCTATTTAAATAATCCATAGTCATGTGAGTATCCCCTGCAGTTTGTTCTCTTCCAGAATAATCATCATAAAAGGTATTTGGAATAGGCATATCCTGTCCGGCAAATAAAGATTCATATTTTTTGTCTGGAGACCATTCTCTATGTGGAGCTTTATACTGCAACAGCAAACAAAATGGCTGTTCCTTATTTGTATTACTCAACCATTCTATTGCAAAATCTGTGGTAAGATTGGTTGCATAACCCTTTTCTTTAACCTTCGTACCATTAACACTATAGGTTGGATTCCAATAAACCCCTTGTTCTCCATGATCAATATGATATTTATAATAATCGAATCCCTGAGGTTCTGATGCAAGATGCCACTTCCCTATAAGTGCGGTTTTATAACCATTTTTCTGTAATTCCTTTGGGTACGTCCATTGATCACCATTGAAATAACCTCCTTTGTAATTTTTGTAATATCCGTTTTCATGACTGTACTTACCTGTAATAATTGAAGCTCTGCTTGGGCCACAAATTGCATTCGTACTGAACGTGTTTGTTAAAATCGCGCCTTCTTTTGCAATTCTATCAATATTTGGTGTTGGTGAGATTTCTTTAAACCTATTACTATATGCCGTGATGGCATTTGTAGCATGGTCATCCGATAGGATGAAAATTACATTTGGCCTCTTGTTTTGTTCTAATTCATTTTGACCAAATGAATTTAAAACAAATAAAACAAGACAAAATCTAAAAATGTGTTTCATAATGAAAGTACTTGTAACAAAAATACATTTCAAACAAGTTATTAAAGTTTACTTTTTGAGCAATTAAGTTTTTATTCCGTTCAATTCTATGTTTTTTTAGATAGCTGCAATTCTTTGAAATTGATTGGAAATGGTGGTGTTATTTGACTTGATCATATATTCTAACAATATGACCGATTTCAAAACCTACTATTTAAGACATAAATTTATTATTGTATCTACTAATCAATATTACTTATCAAATACTTTAATAAATGAAATTAATCAAATTCGAAGGAAACCCTATTCTAACTCCACATTCCAGTAATGATTGGGAAAATCTTGTTGTATGTAACCCTGGTGTTTATTACGACAACGGTAAATTTTATATGCTTTACAGAGCTGCAGGAGATGATAAAGAACATATAATCAGATTTGGTTTAGCATTAAGTGAAGACGGTTATAATTTTGAACGCACTTCCAATGAGCCTGTTTTAGGTCCAAGTGAAGAAGGTCCAGATATGGGATGTATTGAAGATGCACGTATCATTAAATTTGACGATTACTATTATGTAACCTATGCATTTAGACCCTTCCCGCCCGGGCAATACTGGAAATTTGCTCACGATGAGGTATTAACATCAGATCATGGTACTCATGCTCCTCATTTTATAAAAAATAACATGGCGAACTCTGCTTTAGCAATGACAAAAGATTTTAAAGAATGGATAAAACTTGGGCGCATAACTGATTCTGATTTAGATGATAGGGATGTCATTTTGTTTCCAGAGAAAATTAATGGAAAATATGCCATGTTACATAGGCCAAAAGAGTGGATTGGGGAAGAGTATGGAGTAAGTAATCCTGCAGTCTGGATTCGTTTTAGCGATGATATGTTGGTATGGAATGAGCCTAGTACGATGCTAATTGATGGAATAGATGGTGGTTGGGAAGAAAAAGTTGGAGGAAGTACACCGCCTTTAAGAACTGATAAAGGTTGGCTAGTATTATATCATGGAGTTGAAAATGGAGGTCTAGGTTATTATAGAGTTGGAGCTGTTATACTTGATCTTGAAAATCCAACAAAAGTTCTTGGAAGAACGAAAGATTTTATCATGGAGCCAGAGTTTGACTATGAAATTGAGGGGTATTATAAAGGATGTGTCTTTCCCACAGGTAATATGATTATAGACGATACTCTATATGTGTATTACGGTGGTGCAGATAAATATATAGGCGTAGCAACCTGCGATGTAAATGAACTTATTGAGTTCACCTTAAGCCCTGAGCAAAATCAAAACTAATCCAGATGCAATATACCAACTTTATCACTGATGGCCCAAGTTGGGTTAACGGCCTTTCTTGGGCAGACATTGTAATTATTTTACTCTATTTTCTTTTTATTGTCTATTTAGGAGTTAAATACAGTAAAAGTAAAGATGAAAAATCCTATTTTTTAGCGGGTAGAGGAATAACTTGGCCTGTTATTGGATTTTCTCTTTTTGCAGCAAGTATATCTAGTTCTACTTTGATTGGGCAGGCAGGTGATGCCTACAGTACAGGAATTGCAGTTTTTAATTACAACTCTGTTTCCGTTATAGTAATGGTGTTTTTTGCATGGTTTATTTTGCCATTTTATATAAAATCAAAAATATTTACCATTCCAGAGTTTCTTGAAAAAAGGTTTAACGTTGCCTCAAGATATTATTTTTCAGCAATAACTATAATAGTTAATATTTTTTTAGATGCAGCAGGATCCTTATATGCAGCAGCTATGGTAATGAAAATTGTTTTTCCTGAAGTTTCAATTTTAACACTATCTATCATTTTTGCAATTGTTGTAGCTGCTTATACAATACCAGGAGGTCTATCTGCTGCTATTAGAGTAGACTTAATGCAAGGGATTTTTCTTTTGGTTGGATCTGTCATTCTAACTTTCTATGCTACCTACAATGGTGGTGCAGAGTATGTGAAAGAATTACTAACTGAAGGAGATGTTTTAATGAAGCTAGTGAGACCAAATGATGATTCATCTGTACCTTGGCTAGGAATGATTGTTGGAATTCCAATTCTTGGTATGTTCTTCTGGGGTAACAACCAACAATTAGTACAACGTGTACTTACTGCAAAATCTATTGATGAAGGACGAAAAGGTGTATTACTGGTAGGCTTTTTAACAATGTTAACATTGTTTTTAATCATAATTCCTGGGGTAATGGCAATTAAATTTTTCCCAGATTTGCCAAAGCCCGATATGGTTTATCCAAACCTAATTATGGAATTATTACCCAATGTGCTTATTGGGTTTATGATAGCTGCTATGGTAGCTGCATTAACATCTTCGTTAAGTGGGTTGTTAAATTCAGTGGCAACACTTTTCACGATGGATTTTTATAATAAAATAAAACCAGAAAGTACATCAAAACAAAAAGTAAGAGTTGGAAAAACGGCTTCTATAACAGTATTAATCATTGCTGTAATGTGGGCGCCACAAATTGGAAAACAATTTGGAACACTATTAAAATATTATCAAGAGATGTTATCTATTATGGCACCACCAATCGTAGCAGCATTTATTTTGGGTATTTTTTGGAAAAGAACTAATGCAACAGGTGCATTCTCTGGTTTAATTGCAGGAATTTTACTGGGAATAGCCAATATTATTTTTACAGTAAATAACGGACACTCAATTTTTGGTGACATACACTTTTTACTAACAGTACCATATTATTTTGTTTGGAGTATATTGGTTATGGTAGTAGTGAGTTTAGCGACTAAAAAACCACCACTTGAGAAGACTGAAAACCTAACCTTCTCTTTAGAAGAATTTAAAAGAGAAACTATTTATTTAAAGCAACAAGCAGTCTATAAAAGCTATAGATTTTGGTCTTACTTACTTATTGCTTTTTGTGTCATCATATTAATTGCATTTTGGTAAAAAATAGATTATGAAAATTTTAAACACCTATAAAACAATACTTTTATTATTTGTTGCTACAAGTACCTTCTTTTCTTGTGCTCAACAAGAAACAGCTAAAAAGCCTAACTTTTTATTTATTTTGGTAGATGATCAACCTTTTGATGCTTTGGAGTCTAGCGGAAGATATCCGTTCTTAAAGACACCAAACATGCAGCGTTTACAAGATGAAGGGGCAATTTTTGAAAACTATTACGTTACCCAATCTATCTGTTCGCCATCTAGAGCAAGTTTTTTAACAGGTACATATCCACATATTCATGGTGTAAACCAAAACAACAAACATGTAGATCCTGATTGGAGGAGCTATCAGCCTTACAATGAACATTTGCAAAAAAGTGGTTACCAGACAGCGCATGTGGGCAAAATTCATATGGCCCATTACAGAAATGAAAAGCACATAAGACCTGGATTTGATTATTGGTTCAGTTTTATTGGGCAGGGAGAGTATTTTGATCCACAGGTTAATGATAACGGAAAAGAATACCAAGAAAAAGGGTATATGACTGATATATTAACTGAAAAAGCTATTAAATGGTTAAAAGAAAAACGAGATCCAAATAAACCTTTCAGTCTAAACCTTTGGCATAAGGCGGTTCACGAAGATCATTCACCTGCACCAAGACATAACAAGATATACAAGAATGATATTCTGCCAACACCACCTTATGATACTCATTTAGAAAATTTTGCTGGAAAACCAGAGTGGCAAAGAATTAAAGCTTGGGATTCTAAATGGAAACAGTATGTGAATTCAGATACTATAGCGCCAAAACCTTGGCCAATTAAAGGCTATAAATTTAAGAGTCTATTAGAAACATTATTGGCTGTAGATGAATCTCTGGGTGAAGTTTTAGCAACTTTAGAAGAATTAGGAGAATTAGATAATACGGTAATTATTTACAGTAGTGATAATGGTTATTTTATGGGAGAACATGGTTATTGGGATAAACGAATAGCTTATGAAAGTTCAATGAAAATACCTATGCTGATTAGATATCCAGAGAAGATTAAAGCTGGTACTGTTATTAATGAAAATGCTTTAAACATAGATTTAGCACCTACAATTTTAGAATTGGCTGGAGTAGAAACTCCTGATTATATGCAAGGGGAATCAATGTTAAATTTGTTAGATGAAAACAAGGAAAATGATGATTGGCGTCAATCATTTATGTTTGAATACTATGTAGATGATGCGTATCCTTATGCAGGACCAGACATGCTTGCAATAAAATCTAACAAGTATAAATTGGTAGATGCTTTTTTAGATAATGACATTGATGAATTGTATGATTTAGAAAATGATCCAGGAGAAATGCATAATTTAATTAATGATGCAAACTACGATTCAGTTGAGAAGCAGTTAAGACAAGAATTAGATAAGTTAAAGGTGAAATATAAGTATAACACGGATAGAGATTGGTGGTTAAGAACTCAAATGCCAAAGAAAAAGAAAAATTCAAAAGCACCTAACGAGAAACATTAAGCATTTTTCTTTTTTGCTGTGATTTAAATCACTTTGAATAATAAAAAAACTATGAAGTCAAATTATTTTCTATTTCTATTGTATTTATTGTTTATATCAGCCTTACAAGGGCAAACAGTTAATAAACAACAAGACAAACCTAATGTATTAGTAATTATGTGTGATCAGCTAAATGCTAAAGCACTTAGTTGTTATGGTGGACCTGTTTCAACACCCAATATTGACCGTATTGCAAGTGAGGGAGTTCGATTAACTAATGCCTATAGCACTACTCCATTTTGTTCACCATCTCGTGCCTCAATTGTAACCGGACTTTATCCACATCAGCATGGAGTAGTACATAATTTGGGATTCAAGCAAAAAGAAGGAATCACTATTAAGGATGAGACAACAGGTAAATTATTGAATAATGAAGGGTATAAAACCCATCAATTTGGGAAGTGGCATATTGAGAGTGATTCTCTAAACTATTTACCGTACTATACCGATCAGTACGACTATGGCTATCAGTACAAAAAAGAAATGGAAGAAAAGGGACTTACTGTTTTTAAAGATGATGGGCAGGATTGGATGAATTTTTACAATCAGTTTTGGCCTGTAGAAGTTAGCCCTTATATGAAAGAAAAGCGAGACTATCTTGAGGATTTATGGGCGGATCATGTACATAGGGATTTCCCAATTAAGATGGGAAGACTGAGGTTAAATCAAGAGGATTGGATAGATGATAAATTAGCGAATCTAACGGTTGATAGAATTAGAAGGGCAGTATCAAATGAAGATCCATTTATGATTACCACCTCTTTCATCTGGCCACACGATCCGAATTTTGTTCCGGATCCTTACTATGACTTATTTAATCCAGATTCTTTAAACATGCCTTCGACACGAATTCCGGATAAAAAATTTGATAATTCATGGTCGAGAAGAATGGTGAAAGGGTATGGAGACGAAGGACTTAAAGAGTTTATGCGAATCTATTATGGTGCTGTAAAATATTTGGATGATAGGGTAGGTAAGATATTAGAAGAACTGGAAAATCAAGGTGTTTTGGATGAAACTCTTATAATCTTCACTTCAGATCACGGAGACATGATGGGAGGTCACGGTATGGTATGGAAGGTGAATGAATCGTTTTACGAAGAACAGGCGGCTATCCCTTTCATAATTCGTTACCCAGACTTATTAAAACCTGCAGTTTCAAGTATTCCAGTCAGCCTTGTAGATATGAAGTCTACCATTTTATCTGTAACAAAAACCAAATTTGAACAAGATGTGGCAGGAGTAGATTTAATACCTTTCCTAACCGGAGAAAAGGATATGTCACTGGCTCCTAAATATTCATTCTGTGAGCGAATAAAACCAAATTCTAATGGTAGTCGCGAGATTTTAGAAGATTCAAAAGGGTCTTTTATGGTTCGTAATGAGCAATACAAATTAATTATCTACCATGATGGTGATAGCTTCTTTTATGATCTTAAAAATGATCCAAATGAAACAAAGAATATTATTAATAATAAATCATACAAAAATCAAATTCTAGAAATAGAAACTGCCTTGCAAGATTGGTTGGAAGACACAAATTGGAAAGGAGAAAAAGTTTCTTATAAATACTTATTGTAAGATTTACTTATAAAGAAGTTCTTAAAAAATGAACACTAAATAAAGCTCTTTTTTTAACACTCAGCTTCTAATAAATACGGTTGTGAATAGTTTAAAAAATAGTATTTTTAGTATATGAAAAAACAAGTGATTTTCTTTTGTTTGTTGTTCGTATTCTTTAATACGGTACTTTACAGTCAGCAAATAATCCATTTGGATAGTAAAGAGGGTCTAATTAACGGAACAATCAATGCTTTTGAACGTGATAGCTTGGGCTATATGTGGATTGGTACAGACCAAGGAATCAACAGATATTCTGGAGTAGAGTTTAAAAATTACGACCTAGATGATAGCAACAAAATAAAAGGTAAGGAAATTGTTGAAATCCTTAACGTTCAGGGTAATATTTATGCAATAAGTACTAGTGGTTCTCTAATTAAATATAATTATGATTATGACCGTTTTGAAGAACTTTATACAAATTCAAAGAATCGTTTTTTATCCATAACAAGTCTAAACGAATCCGGGTTACTTATTGGGCTTTCTGAAGGATTTATTATTTACGATTTAAAGACGCATCAGGCAACAGATATTCAACTCAAAAAATTTATTAATAATAGAAGAGTAAAATTCTATAACAACCAAGTGTATTCTGCTACGTCAAAAGGAGTTTGTTTGTTTGAATATGAAGTAGAATCCAAAAGCTTAACTCTAATAAAAAAATATTTACCCGAACAAGATATTATAGATGTTGCTTTTGATGATAAAGGGAGAATTTGGGTTGGAACAGAAGTAGGTGGATTATTTATTATTGATAAAAATGAAATTGAAAATATTCCAATAAGCCAAATAGCAAACAAAACCTATGCAATACGTAAAATTGATTTTGATAAGAATAAAAATGCCCTAATAGCCATAGATAGATTAGGTCTGTTTGTATTAAATGATAATTATGAAATTGTAAACTCATTTAGCCACAGTGCAGACAATCAGAACTCCATTAGCCAGAATAGTATCTATGAAATTTTTGTTGATGATTCTAATGCTTACTGGTTAGGCGTTAGAGAGGGTGGAATAAATATTGTTAATGATAAAGAAAATATATTTACTAACATACAGCATGTACGAAATGTAACCAATAGCATTCAAAACAACAACATTAGATCTATATATGAGTCTGAATCTGGAGAGGTATGGTTTGGTACAGAAAACAGTTTAAGCAAATACGATAAGAATAACAACTGGACGAACTACAATAAAGATCCTAAATTGTTTAACACAGCCGTTTTAACTGTTAATGAATATAAAAACAAATTAATCCTAGGTACTTATGGAGAAGGCGTATTGGCTATAAATCAAAGTAATGGTAAAGTTTCAAGTTTAGAACTGGCATCTAAAAAACCTTCAAAATTTATTTTTAGAATTGCTGTATATAATGATGATTTATGGATAGGTGGTAGTGATGCTCCCTTAACACATTTTAAAAACAGCACATTAGTAAACACTTACTCTGTTGGGTTAGTCAGGTCTTTAATAGAAGGTTTTGATAATATAAATTATGTTGGAACCGACTTAGGTTTTTTTGAACTTAATACACGTAATGCTAGTGTCCGAAAAATTGAAGAATCCATTTTTAATTCCTTTAACGAAGTCTATGATTTAAATTTAGACTATTTAAACAACTGTATTTGGATAGGAAGTAAAAATGGGTTGTACAAATACAACCTTAGTACAGAACAATTAGAGAATTTAGGAGATAGTGCTACCAAAAGAATTGGAACAGTCTTTTCGATAAAAAAAGACAATATGCAAAACCTCTATCTTGCTTCAATTTCTGGACTTTGGAGGTATAATATAAAAGAGCGTCTATTTAGAAAGTATGACGCGCAAGATGGGTTATTAATAGATGAATTTGGTCTTGGTGCATCTGCCAAGTTTAAAGATGGGAGAATAGCTTTTGGAGGAGCAAAAGGAGCTGTTATTTTTAATCCGATTGAATTAATTAAAGACAAACCAATCTCAGATATATTTATTTCAAACTTTCAAGTTAATGGTAAAGAGCCAGATAGTTTAACGCTTTCAAAAAACATCAATTACACAAAAAAACTTGTATTAAATTATGACCAAAACACCATTTCTTTTAATTATGAAACCATTAAATTTCACGGTTCAAAAAGGAATGTCTTCCAATATAAATTAAATGGTTTTGATAATGATTATCAAGTCAATTTTGGTAATGAAAAGGTTTACTATTCTAACCTAGAACCAGGAAACTATCAGTTATATGTAAAAGGATTTAATGCAGATGGTGTTAAAGGAGAAAAGGATTATACCTTAGAAATAGTTGTAAAGAAACCATTTTGGAAAACCTTATGGGCTTTTGGTTTTTATATATTGCTTTTTCTTCTTATTGTTTATTTAATTTTTAGAATTTCCAGAGCTAATATTCAAAAGAGATTTGATGAAAATAGAATTAAGTTTTTTGTTGAAGTAGCACATGATATTAGAACACCAGTATCACTTATTCAGTTGCTTGTAAAACAACTTACTAATCAAGAAGACACAGAAAAATCAATTGAACTTATACAAAGAAATACACAGAACCTTAACGAGTATGTCACCCAACTTTTAGATTTTCAAAAAATTGATAGAAATCAATTAAAGCTATCTGTAAGTAAAGTAGATTTAAAAGATTGTTTGGCAAAAATAGTTAACGATTTTACACCAATACTACAGGAAAAATCTTTGGATGTAAAATTAGAAGTCAAGCATATTCCTGTTTGGTTTGATAAAGCTAAAATGAATCGAATATTCTATAACTTAGTGTCAAATGCAGTAAAGTATAGTATTGAAGGTGGAGAAATAAAAGTTAAAGCGTATTTAGATGATAGTTATTTAAAAATTGAGTTTATAGACAATGGTGTTGGTATACCGGAAAAACAACAGGAACTAATATTTAAACGCTTTACCAGAGGCACAAACGTGTCTAACAAAGGCATTCCAGGTACAGGTATTGGCTTATTGTTGTCAAAAAAGATAGTAGAACTACACGGCGGTAAAATACTGTTAGAGAGTAAAGAAAACATTGGTTCTAAGTTTACTATTGTATTACCTAGTGGCACAGAACACTACAGTAACGAGCATATTGTAGATGAAAACAATCATGATGAGGCAAAAACAAATGTTGACAAATTGATTACTAAAAACAAGCTCATCCTTTTAGTAGAAGATAATGAAGAATTAAGTACAGCTGTTAAAAATGAACTGGTTAAAAATTACACTGTTATTGAAGCTTCAAATGGAAAAGAAGGGTTGTTGTTAGCCCTTTCGAAAAATCCAGATTTAATAATTACAGATGTTATGATGCCAGAAATGGACGGTAAAGAGTTATGTAAATTGCTTAAAACTAATTTTAAAACAAGCCATATTCCTATTGTCATGCTAACTGCATTAGCAGATATCGATGATAAAATTAAAGGATTGGAAACTGGAGCTGATGCCTATGTAGAAAAACCATTTAACGTATCTATACTTACTGCTACGATTAATAATTTAATCAGATCCAGAGAAAATGTAGCTCGCTTGCTAGATGATAAAAAAGTTAAAAAACAACTTACACCAGATGAGAGTTTCTTGTCTGATGTTATTAATGTTATTAAAGAAAATTTAACAGCAAAGGATTTTTCTATTGACACATTAAGTGAAATAATGGGTTTAAGTAGGTCTAACCTATTTAGAAAGCTAAAAGGATTAGTCCATATGTCTCCATCAGATTTAATTGTAAAAATTAAATTAGGTCACGCAGAAGAGCTAATGAAAAAGAAAATTCATAGTAGAATTTCAGATATTGCTTACGAATCTGGATTTCATGACCCAAAATATTTTAGCACACTCTTTAAAAAACACTATGGGAAAACACCTAAGGAGTTTATAGAAGAACATTAATTGTTACTGAAAGTGAAAAGAATTAATCATTCCTTTTGAATTGTAACATCCAATTAACAACATCGACATTAAATTCATCTCCAGTTTGGCTTTTATCCCATGATGTACGATCATAAACACCATCATCAATTCGGTGATATTGACCGTCAAAATCCTCCTGTGTAAAGATTGTTAACCTTTGATGTTCCTGAGATGGATATAAAGATCTAAAGGAGTCTACTAAATTTATACTTTTGCTTACTGGAACAGCGCCATCTAATTTACCATGAAAAGCCCAAAAAGGCATTAGCTTTAAGAATTCAACTTCTACCTCTTCTTTAGCTCCAGCCATTGTTACAGCAGCAGCAATCAAGCAGTTTTCATAACCAAATGCATCCAGAAATGTCCAAGCACCAGCAGCTCCCATACTAAATCCAGAAATGTAAATTCTATCAGTATTTATTGAGTTTGGGTATGTATTAATAATATATTCTATAAACGAATGTACATGATCTGGATTCCAATTAACTCCAGATTGTGGAGCAAAAACAGGCATTGCTACAAAAGGATTCCAAATACCTTGTTTAATTGATCTAATAGGTCCATTTCGGTCTACTTTGTTAATGTCTTCTGGGTTTATTGCACTATTGCCTTTACTTCCACTACCATGCAAATAAATTAAAATGGGATACTTTAGTCCATCTTGTCCAAATTCTTTAGGTCTTCTTAATATGTATCCATAGGGAGAAGCGTTTTCACCTTTTAAACTTTGTTCTTTAATATAGTTTGAGTTTGTTGGAAGATTTGCTAAATCTAAATTGTCACTCACTGTAACAAGCTGGACAATTTCTGTAGAATTAATGTCATCATTGTTATTAGAAATTTCTGTTTCATCATTTGTTTGACACGATGCAATTTGGATTGCAATAAGACAAGCTAAAATTATTTTTAATTTCATAACTAAACTGTTTAGAAAGTAAAACTAATACATCTAAATTGTCAATATGTGGAAAAATAATTCAATTAAGTTTAAAATCTGTTAATAATTATTAAGTGTTAGCCTTTTGTAATTTTCAGGGTTAAGTGATGCCTAAAGAAGTTTGTATTTCATGAGAAACAAAAGCAAATCCTGTATTTGACTACTATTTAAACCTAGCTGAATTGCTTTTCTACCTATTTTATTTCATTTTTTTGGAATTTGCAGTAATTAAATTAACCTGAATACAAATGAAAAAAACAAAAGCATTATACTTACCAATACTTGTTGTAATAGTAAGTCTAATTTACTTTTCCATAAGTGCCTTTAAAAATAGCAAGATCGATCAAAATGAAATAAATGAAAATGGTGTTGCAACTTACAATTTTGCAATAGGCACTCAAACAGTAGGATCAAAATATAAGTTTACAGATGAATCTATGTTGGTTGAAACCGCACGGGAAATAAAAAATATGGGTTCTAATCTCCTAAAATTTTCTATGCACCCAAGATATTGTACAGAAAATTATGGTTTGCCTAAAAATGTTGCAATTACTTCTTTAACAAAATTAGCTACACTAGAACCATCTGTAAAAGAAGTTTTAGATATGGATTTTAAATATTACCATATCTGGATTTATGGATTTTCACAATATACTCCAGAACCTGAAGGAGAGAAAGATGATACGGCACAAATTAAGTTCATTAACGGTTATTCTAAAAAATATGAAGATGATCTTTATAAAGAAGTGTACGATTTTACCTCACACCTCCTAAAGACATATAATGGGAGTGGTAAGGTGTTTTATTTAGGGAATTGGGAAGGTGATTGGCATTTAAGATCTGATTATGATAGAACAAAGCCAGTGAATCCAAAAACGCTTAAAGGAATGACACGATGGGCAAAAACTAGACAGAAAGCTATTGATGATGCCAAAAGAGATAATAATTATAAGAATGTAGAAGTATACCATTACATTGAAGTCAATTTGGTAAGCAAAGCTTTAAATGAGCCCGATTCAAAGGTTGTGGCAAACAGTATTGTTAATGTAGTAAATCCAGACTATGTCTCTTACTCTTCTTATGATGCTACCAACCCATATAAAAATGAAGCAGCTTTAAATAAAAATCTTAAAAAAGCACTAGATTATTTGGAGTCACAATTAACTTATAAAAAAGGATTGCCAGCTGGAAAACGTGTTTGGATAGGTGAATATGGAAGTCCAAGTATACGGTATAACGATGAAATGCAAAATCTAAGATCAATTTGGACCATAAAAACTGCTTTAGAATGGGGAACACCATTTATCCTATATTGGGAAATGTATAACAATGAAATTAAAAAGGAAACAGGAGAACAAGTTGGGTATTGGTTGATTGATGATGAAGGGAAAAAACAACCAATTTGGCATACGCATCACAATTTTTATAATGAGTCTAAGCAGTATTTAAAAGAGTATTTAAAAACAAATGAAGAATTACCCTCTTTTGATGTATTTAGAAAAAAAGCACTGGAATTTAAAAGTTTGAACCCATAAAATAGTTTCTATGAAAATTAAAAGCCTATTTCTATCCTTATTGTTTCTTGCATCGGCATTTTTATCTGCTCAAGAAGTTTCTTTTGATGAAACTTTTGCTTTAGAAGATTATAATTTTGTTTTAGGCACCCAAGGAATTGGCGGAAAATATCAATTTTCAAATGAGTCTAAATTGATAGAACAAGCTAAACATATTAGAGGCATGGGTTCTAATATTCTTAAAATCTCTTTAGGTCCAAAATCACCTAAATCTTATGGATTTGGAAAAAGTAAAGCAACTAGTACTTTAGAATTGTTTCAATCGATACCAGATTACAAACAAGTTTTTGATATGTATTTCAAATACATTTTTGCTTGGGTACATACATTAACAGATGTAAAGTGGAAGAAAGGAATTAATAGAACAGAAGAGAAAAAACTCTATAACGAAATGTTCGAGTTTGCCTCTTATATTTTAAAGGAGTACAACAACTCTGGTAAAACCTTTATGATTGGGAATTGGGAAGGCGATTGGTTATTACATCCTGGTTATAATAGAAAAATGACTCCTCCAAAAAAGGATGTTAAGAACATGACTAAATGGTTTCAAATTAGGCAAAAAGCTATTGATGATGCTAAAAGAAAAGTTAAGCATACAAACGTTTCTATATATCACTATATAGAAGTAAATTTAGCATTAAAAGGCATGCAAGGGGAAACTTGTATTTCTAAAGATATATTGCCAAAAGTAGATGTGGATTTTGTTTCTTATTCTAGTTATGAAGCCATTAAAAACAAAACCTTTCAGGAGAAGAAAATGGCTTTAGAAGAAGTGTTTGCTTTTATAGAAAAACAATTAAAGCCTAAAAAAGAACTTCCATTTAAGCGACGGGTATTTCTTGGAGAATATGGTTACCATGCTAATAGTAAAAAACCAAAAACATTTCAAAAGCAATTTGATGAAACTAAAGAGATTATGCAGATTGCTTTAGAATTAAATGTTCCTTTCGCACTTCATTGGCAGATGTACAATAATGAGTATGATAAAAATGGAAACTCTAAGCAAATGTCTTTGATAAATGAACAAGGGAAAAAAAGGCCATTGTACTATTTGCACCAAAACTATTATAAGGAAATGAATACCTATATAGAAACCTATAAAACAAGCAATAATAAATACCCCTCCAATGAAGAGTTTAAAAACAAGGCACTTGAAGTATTGGATATTTTGTAAGAGAAATTAAAATTGCATAAAAAAGAAAGAAAAAGATGAAAAAGATGAAAAAGATTACTAAAATAAAATTAACTCTTACGGTGCTTTTCATCTGCATAACACTATCGAGCACCTACGCGCAATTGCCATTAGTTAGTGATCAACAAATTGATTTCTCAAATGCAGTTAGTTCGGTTTCAAGTGGGAATTGGAGTAATCCCAGTATTTGGAGTAATGGGGTGGTTCCAACAGCAACCACCGATGTTAGTATTGAAGGGAATCATACCATATACATCGATGTACAAGGAACGACATCTGGTCAGGTTGTGGATTTATGCAACAATTTAAGAGTAAAACAGGGAGGTGTGTTGCAAATGGGACATAACACGCCCAATTTTGCAAAAGACTTGCGTATAAATGGTAGTATTTTATGTAATGGTACTTTTTCTGCTGGTAGAAACCAGCCCTCGGGTGCTGGAGATGGACTGATATATGATTATAACAGTCGTATATACTTAAATCTAAATGAAGAAACAACATATGTATCGGGCTCAGGTTTTTTTAATCCCAAGTCCTTAAACATTTCAAGTTCTTCTGGAGAAAGAAATCTCGTTATAGACCTATACAATATGATTATAGATGATAGTTTTGCTATTAAATCTAATAATAGGGTTAATGTAACCATTAAACATTATTCCTATATTAATATTAAGCAGAACCTTGGTCTTACAGGTAGTACTTACCAATGGAGTTCACCAACGGCTAAAGCAGACTTGACAATCGAAGGTGTCGTAATTGCCAATAATGTAAGTCTGTTTACAAAAAATACAACGTCAGGAGATTCATCTTCTTTAACAATAGCAGATAAGGGGAGTTTATATGTGCAGTCAATCAATGAAGGCGATTTAAATGTAATAAGTGAAGCAGCTGGTTTTAATTTAAATATAAGTACAGGCGGTCTTTTTAGATTAGGAGAGGGTGTTGATTTTGATAACCTGATTCAAAGCAATCCTAATTTTAATTTTACTAATAATGGTGAATTAAGGGCACATTATTCAAGTACGTTACCGACTAAAGCGCAAATTACGTCTGCCATTGATGCAAATGACCCAAACCTTGGAGTAGATGTTAGTCAAATTCAAAATATTTTTGGGGCTAGCCATATTGCAGGATGGTACAATTTTACCAACAGACCCTATTTGCTTGAAGGACTTGATTATTACCAAAATTTTGGCGCCACTTCTATTAAAACAACTTTAACTGCCATTAATGGTAAAATGTTCAGTGCCTACCCATTCAATCACACTTGGCCAAATTTCCAAACTATAGAGCAAGTTGCTCAACACGAATTTGTTGATTCCTTATTCCAAAGAACTCATATTAAAACGCATACTTTTTGGACAACAACAAAAAATAAGGGG